>Ga0115005_10005261_pt1 | contig 10248 bp, 10 predicted proteins | sample ArcOceMetagenome_FD_87163 | JGI IMG/M metagenome (GOLD analysis project Ga0115005, IMG submission 87163) | Marine eukaryotic phytoplankton communities from Arctic Ocean - Arctic Ocean - Greenland ARC118M Metagenome | ecosystem: Environmental > Aquatic > Marine > Oceanic | place: Arctic Ocean...
CATTGCTGGTAACTGCACAGAGTCATTCAGGGTGCTTAAGAAAAAGAATAGATGGAACCAGATTTAATTATTAGCTCATTAATAGGTCCTGAATAATTGCTAAGTATTTAATTTTAATGGCGCCAGGAGTGCTCTGAGCTACCTCTGGTAATCTTAGGTCCAGCTGATTGCTGACTCTAGATTGGCACTGTTAACCCTATGTAGGCTGGGGCCTGACTAAGGACTCAGCATCTCACATAAATAGCGTGTTCATTGATTCTATTCATCAGCCCAGCTACAACATGATTAATCGCTGGGTTGAAGAGGATAATCTTCTCGATACGTTGGAAGATCTAGGTGTTGGATCAATTGCATTTACGCCCCTTGCCCAGGGAATGCTCACAAAAAAATACTTAAATGGTGTGCCAAATGATAGTCGAGCAGTGCAAGGTAAAAGTCTTGATAGAGACAAGATTAAGCCAGAACTCATCGAGGCACTTAACCAGCTGAATGACATTGCTTCTAGCCGCGGCCAGACTTTAGCGCAAATGGCTTTAGCTTGGGTTTTACGAGGTGGTAGAGTGACTACTGCTCTCATTGGAGCCTCAAAACCGGAGCAAGTTTTGGATTGTGTTGGCGCAATTGAGAACTTAGAATTTACAGATGATGAACTTTCAGAAATTGATCATTTATCCAATGATCAAGGCATAAATCTCTGGGCGGCATCTTCAGAATTAAAGTAATTCGGTTTGTGAGTCGATGGATGAGTCGAAACTCTAATAACTTCGCGCTGTTAAACTGGATGTGTGTAAACAACTAGCTCTATTTTGGCAGGCAGAAAAGGTCGAGAAACATCGAGCGATGAGGTTTTTGTTGGTCTGGCATAAACCAAATGAAGTACGTCAATAGCAGTAATGCTAACTCAGCAAAGCCTCTAGCTTCTCTTGATCCCTTGTGAAATTACGAATACCTTCTGCTAACTTTTCTGTCGCCATGGCATCTTCATTATGCATCCAACGGAAGTCCGCTTGGTTAAGGCTTAATTTGGGTTGAGCTTCCACTACTTGCTTACTGTTTAGTTGTCGAATCAGCTCACCTGTATCGTCTGCTAGGTCTTGCATTAGGCCAGGGCTAATAGTCAAACGGTCACAACCGGCTAGCTGTTCAATTTCTTGTGTGTTTCTAAAGCTCGCACCCATTACTACAGTCTTGTAGCCATGTTGCTTGTAGTAATCAAATATTTTGCTCACCGAAATAACACCAGGATCTTCTGCAGGGGCAAAACCTTCTACCTTCATTGCGGCTTTGTGCCAATCCATAATCCGGCCTACAAATGGCGAGATTAGGTAAACACCTGCTTCTGCGCAGGCAATGGCTTGGGCAAAACTAAATAATAACGTTAGGTTGCAGTTGATGCCTTGCTCTTCAAGTTTCTTGCCTGCCTGAATGCCTTCCCATGTAGAGGCTATCTTAATCAATACACGGTCTTTACTCACACCCTGTTGATGGTATAAATCAATAATTTTAAGGGCTCGGGCAACGGTGGCGTCTGTGTCGAAAGACAAGCGAGAATCTACTTCTGTAGAAATACGACCGGGCACAGCACTAAGAATCACCTTTCCAATGGCTACGGCTAGGTAATCACAGGTATTATCCATTTGCGCTTGGCTATTGCCACCTTGCGCTGATGCCCATTCCTTAGCTTCAATTAACAGGTGTGCATACTGAGGCATTTGAGCCGCTTTTAACACCAAAGAGGGGTTAGTGGTTGCGTCTTGTGGCTGGTATTGTTTAATGGCTTCTAAGTCGCCTGTGTCAGCGACTACTGTGGTCATCGATTTAAGTTGTTGCAGTTTATTCATTGCTGATTTGTTATCTCTGTTATTGGTGTCGGCGCTGTTTCAATTAAGTTTAACGCATCGTGCATCACTTGAATGAAACAGCTACTTACTTGGGTTAAACTGGCCTTGTGATAAAAACCTAACGATAGGCGCTAAGTAATTTGCATGTCGGCGTCTGATGAATTTTCAAGAACGTAGTAAGCGTTAGGTATGTCGTTGCTCAATGCACGCTTTTTTGCAGCCTTTGGGCCCAACCCATGCTCTAGCCATCTATCAAGCAACCGCTTTTCAAGGACGTCTATACCTGGATTGATGAAGACTGTTTGATCCCAAAATTCATTGAGCCCAGCCCACTGTGCTTCTTTGAGCAGAAGGTAATTCCCTTCAACAATCAAAACCCTGTCGTTTGCAGATACGACCCCTGCACCTGCAATAGAGAGGTCTTTATTTCTGTCAAAGGTTGGAATGACGACATCATCTTCACAGTTTGTTAGTCTTTTCATTAAGTGGATAAAACCTGCCGCATCAAAAGTAGCAGGTGCACCCTTACGATCTGTTAGATTGCGTTCAGCCAAGATCACATTGTCTAAATGAAACCCATCCATAGAAATAATTCGGGCTTGAACAGATTTTTTTGTGAGTAGTCCAAGAAGCTCGCCAGCAAGGGTGGACTTGCCCGCTCCTGGCGGTCCGGCAATAGCTACAATAAAACGCTTATGACCTTCAGCGCTCTGGATGATTTTATCGCTAAGAACTTCTGCATTCATTATATCGTAACCGCCTCAATTGGAGGCTCCATTGCACCCGTCATGAGGGCTACAGCATCAGACATCGAAATTGTTTTCGGGTCAATGGTGCACAAACGTCTACCAAGGCGATGAATGTGAATACGGTCGCAGACTTCAAAGACGTGTGGCATATTGTGCGAAATCAACACAATGGGCATTCCTTTAGACTTTACGTCCAGAATAAGGTCCAGCACCCGGCGAGATTCTTTCACACCCAAAGCAGCCGTCGGCTCATCCATTATCACAACTTTGGATCCAAAAGCTGCGGCACGCGCCACTGCAACACCCTGACGTTGCCCACCTGACAGTGTTTCTACCGTCTGATTGATATTTTGGATTGTGAGAAGTCCTAGTTCCGAAAGCTTATCGCGCGAGAATGTCTCCATTTGCTCGTGATCCAACTTACGAAACAGGCTTCCCAAGATGCCTGATTTGCGTATTTCCCGACCAAGGAACATGTTGTCAGCAATCGACAAGGCCGGAGAAAGGGCTAAGTTTTGATATACCGTTTCGATGCCAGCATTCCGAGCATCCTGTGGTGTATTGAAGCGGATTTCTTTGCCATCTAGCTCAATGGTGCCATGATCAGGAGCAGTTGCACCTGAAAGCGCACGGATCAGTGTGGTCTTACCTGCACCATTGTCGCCAATAACACCCAACACTTCGTCTGGATAGAGATCGAAATCAGTACCGTTCATAGCAACAACGGTGCCATATCGTTTCATTAGGCCACGTGCACGAAGCACGGGTATAACTTGATGTTTAGGTGTGCTCATTGGGTAGCCCTCCTCATCCACTGGTCTAAGGCCACAGCGATCAGGACCAGATTTCCCACCGCAAACATTTGCCAATAATCATCAACGCCTGCGAGCGACAAGCCCGTAGTAAATACACCAACGATCAAAGCACCCAAAACCGAGCCGGGAATAGATCCGCGCCCACCAAACAGGGACGTGCCACCGATCACCACGGCAGTAATAGTTGCAAGATTGATTTCTTCAAAGGAAATTGGTGAAATTGACCCTACACGTCCAATTGCGACCCATGCTCCAAAGCCACAAATAAGACCCGCAACCGCATAAACAGAAATGATGGTTCTGTCAGTTTTGATACCAGAGAGAGCAGCGGCTTCTGGGTCGTCACCAATAGCATAAACATGACGGCCCCATGCCGTGTGTTGAAGGATATACCAGAAGACCGTGGCCAGTATAATGAGGGCAATACCGCCATATGTAATCGTCGCGCCTAAGGGACGAGCTGCTGCTTCCCCAAACCAGAGAAGAGATGGTGCGTTGGCTTCAATATCGGAATTTCGAATGGATTCCGAACCAGAATACCAAAGCTTTAATGCGGTGAATACTGAAAGTGTGCCAAGTGTTACTATGAATGGTGGCAGCTTGATCTTAGCTACGAGAAAACCATTGAACGCGCCCATAAGTGTGCCAATTGCCATGCCGCCGGCAATCGCCAATGGAAGTGGGACACCCGAGGATACGGCAAGCCGTCCCATGACAAATGTAGAAAGGACCAGTATCGCTCCAACTGACAGGTCTATCCCAGCAGTCAAAATGATCAGTGTTTGTGCAATAGCAACGATACCTATGACCGTTACCTGTTGAAGAACTAGTGACAGGACTGCAGGGCTCAAGAACCTCGGAGCAATGAGGCCAAACACCAAAATGCTGACGATCAAAACCAAGGCTGGAACTAAGGTTGGGTAATTTCTAACCGCATTTCGGACATACGAGAGAAACGTTTGGTCATCCCGTTCAAATGTAGCAACCGCACTATCGGTGCCATTTAAGTTTGCTTCAACATCAGATTGTGTTTGGCTCACAAGGTGAGACCTCCCGATACATATTTCAATTTATAAACCCGGATACCTAAAGGGCGACAATATCGCCGCCCTTGATTTTTTCATGAATCATACGTTCTGTAAACTGGAGATTAACCCCAGCATAGATCAGTACCTTTAGCAGAATCGATAGAGGGTACGCCTTCAGCTGGTGAATCTGTGACAAGATTTACACCCGTATTGAAGAATGTTAAACCATCAGAAGAAGCAGGCTTAGAGCCATCTCTTGCAAAATTCGCTATAGCTTCGATACCTTTAGACGCCATAAGCAATGGGTATTGCTGAGAAGTTGCACCAATAACTCCGGACTTAACACTAGCAATTCCTGGGCAACCACCGTCAACAGAAACGATCAAAACGTCTTTCTCTTTTCCAGCTTTCTTCAGTGCTTGGTACGCACCTTCAGCGGCTGGTTCGTTAATCGTATAAACCACGTTCATTCCTGGCTCTTTTGCGAGCAGGTTCTCAACAGAAGTAACACCACCCTCTGGATTTGCACCTGACGATTCATGGCCAATTACGCGTGAATCTGTCTCAGAACCCATAACGTTTAGATTTGGTACTTTAATACCAAAACCAACAAGGAAACCAGTGTCTCGAGCGACATCAACAGAGATGTTGTCTTTGTTGATGTCTAGCATACCAATTTTCGCGTCTTTAGCTGCATCACCCAATGTGGCTCTTGCCCACTGGCCAATCAATAGACCCGCTTCAAAATTATCGGTTGCGAAGGTCATGTCCTGCGCTTCACTATCAGCCAGAGGCGTATCAAGCGCGATGACAAGAATACCTGCAGCACGCGCCTTTTTCAAAGCTGGCACAACAGAATCGTTAGATGCTGTGATTAAAATACCTTTAACACCTGCAGCCATGCAGTTTTCAATTGCCGTAATCTGTGGCCCAGCATCACCATCTACTTTCCCAGCATAAGACCTTAGATCGATACCTGCTTCTTTTGCCTTTGCTTCAGCACCTTCCTTCATTTTTACAAAAAAGGGATTGGTGTTATTTTTCGTAATTAGGCAAGCGCCTGTTTCTGCGGCAAAAGCACTTGTTGTCAGGACTGACATTGCTGACAATGCAACTGCTCCTATTACTGATTTGACAATTATTTTTTTCATAAGTCTTTCTCTCAGTTAAGTTAGTGGCGCAGGACGTGTCCAAATTTGACTGACTAAAGCACTGCACCTTGGCGCGAGCAAATCACAAATCAACCCTTCGCCACCATTATAATTCCATAAACCCTAACGCGATGTCAATAAATAAATCAAAGTGACTTATTTATTGACATCGCTCAGAAAAACCGTCAGTTTATTAACTTGCTCAGGGCAAATGACATTGATTAATTGATTAATTTCGTGCACTGTTGGCTTACATCAACCAATGTATTTTTGCAGTATGGGGGCTGATGAAACTAAAGGATAGTTCATTTTATAATGTCGGAAAAACAGCCTAAAAAGATAACTGATCCTAGCGGCGGCGCAAACCAAAGCCGTGTTCGGGACTATAACGAACGCCTTGTTTTATCTCTTGTGCGCCGCCATGGTAGCCTTGCTAAATCTCAGATTGCACGCAGATCTGGGCTTTCAGCACAAACAGTGTCTGTGATTATGCGTTCATTAGAGCACGATGGACTTTTGCTTAAGGGGGAGCCGCTACGTGGAAAGGTTGGCCAACCATCAATCCCAATGAGCCTTAACTCCAACGGAGTCTTTTCGATTGGACTGAAAATCGGACGCCGCAGTGCCGACCTTGTGTTAGTCGACTTCCTTGGCCGCCAACGAAGATCTGTCCGCAAGGATTTTGCCTATCCCACGCCTTCAGAAATTATTGCTTTTGCAGAAAGCGGCATTTCGACACTTGTTGATAAACTATCGCAATCCGAGAAAAAACGCATAGCAGGACTTGGTGTTTCTATGCCGTTTGAACTTTGGAATTGGGCTGAAAAAATTGGTGCTCCAGAAGATGCAATTGAAGTGTGGAAAGACTTGGACTTTAGGTCTGAATTGGCATCGATAACTAATTTGCCTGTCCGTATCCAAAATGATGCTACTGCAGCTTGTGGCGCAGAACTGGTGTTTGGTCGTGGCAAAGAACTGACCGACTTTGTATACTTTTTTATAGGCACATTTATAGGCGGCGGTATTGTTTTAAACCATGGTCTATATTCTGGGAGAACTGGTAATGCTGGTGGGTTTGGCCCAATGCCAGTTATGCAACCCGATGGAAAAATAACCACCCTTATCGACCATGCGTCTATCTACACACTAGAAATGCGCTTAAAAGCAGAAGGTTTTGACCTATCACACCAATGGCATGAATCCGAAAATTGGCACTTACCTACGTCACTTGTTGATGAGTGGATAGACGATACGGCTCGCCACTTGGCTTGGGCTATTGTCGCATCATGTTCAGTAATTGATTTTCAAGCAGCGGTGGTTGATGGTGCCCTTCCTAGTGATATTCGTCAAAGAATAGTGGAATCCATTCGTGTAGAGGTTGGTAAACTGGATACACGTGGAATTAGCGGTTTAGCCATTTTGGAGGGAGTGGTGGGTCGTGGTGCCCGTGCGCTTGGGGGTGCCTGCTTGCCCTTTTTCTCTCTATACCTTCTTGATCAAAATGTTCTGTTCAAAGGAATAGAATCATGATGTTGGCCAGACATTTGAATGCTTGTGGGATCAAGGTTAAGGATAGAGTGAAGTATAAAAAAGGCTAACAGTATGACAATTTATAACCTTGGATCAATCAACATTGATCACCTCTACATGCTCGAGAGAATACCCAAACCAGGCGAAACACTTTCATCTTTAGAAAGCCACACCAATATTGGGGGCAAAGGACTGAACATTTCAGTAGCGGCACACCGTTCGGGGGCAGGTGTTCGTCACATTGGTGTTGTTGGTTCTACAGATCAATCTGTTTTAGATATGATTGCTGACCTTGGGTTGGATTGCGCACTAATTTCTCAAATAGATGCGCAAACTGGTCATGCGATTGTATATGTCGATGAAAAATCGGAGAACTCTATTGTTGTCCATGGTGGGGCAAATCATTGCTTTTCTGAAGTTCAGATCAGGACGGCACTATCGAGTGCGCAACCCAATGATTGGCTGATTCTTCAAAACGAGACAAATGCGAATGAAATTGGAATTTCCATAGCTCGCGAGAAAGGAATGAAGGTTGCACTCGTGGCGGCGCCATTCGATGTTGAAACAATGCCAGAGCAGATAAAAAAAGTTGACCTGGTTTCGATGAACAAGACAGAAAGTGAGCTATTTGAGGCAGTCACCGAGACTTCAATTGGCAGCTTAAAGGACATAGACTTTTTGATCACCTATGGGGCAGATGGGGCAATGTTTTTGTCTCACGGTCGGGAACAAAGAGTTGCGTCTCATAAAGTTAGTGCTGTTGACACTACCGGCGCTGGCGATACTTTTTTTGGAGTCTTTATGGCACTTTACATCAATGGTAGCAGCGTCGAAACTGCATTAAAAAGAGCCAATGCCGCTGCTGCACTCATAGTTCAGCGAAAGGGAGTCGCCTCCGTAGTACCGAACAAAATAGAAATAGACTCTTTCCTTAAAGCCTAGTTAACCGAGCGGTTCACGGCACAAACAACGACCATTACGAAGCCTACACAGCCCGTCAGCGCTTTACTGACCCACACATGCTTACGGTGTTCAGGTCAAACCGTTTAATCGTTGCAAGGATGTCATGGTCCTTTTTTGGCATTCATCCCACCACATCATAAACTCCAATTGCAGCCTGACCACCAGCTTCAATATTCACGATACCCTAAATCAACAAAGTATTTAGCAACTATCGCCATCGCTAACCTTCATAGTTCAACACTAAGGCAGCCTTTTCACCTTACCCGACTACCAGAGTAGCAGAGTAGTTATTAGCACACGCACCGCCGTAGTCCTTGCCTCGCTCCTTAGCTAATGTAATGTAATGTACTGTGTTAAGGTAAATATTAAAGTGAAAAAAAACATCGTGCCAATATATAAAAAATTTTCGTGAGGATGGGTTATGAAACAGATAAACGTTGCAGTGTTGGGCGCATCTGGTTGGATGGGGAAAATTCACACCATGGCATACCAAACCTTCCCGCATTTCTTTGGAACATCTGGTGGGACCGCAAAAGTTTCAATTCTAGTTGGGACCAACCCAAATGCCGCAGCTGATTTGGCCGAACGAGCGCCTGGTGCGAAGATACTTTATGACTGGCGTGCAGCGATTGCCGACCCTGAAATTGATCTGATCGATATATGCCTTCCGGACCATCTGCACTATGAAGTGGCTAAGGCTGCGTTGCTGGCTGGCAAGCATGTCTATTGTGAAAAACCTTTAGCAAATACGGCCCATGAGGCACGGGAACTGGCTGATATAGCGATGCAAAAGGGCGTCATTACACGAGTTGGACATGCTTTTCCACGCAACCCCGTCCACGATTTGGCCAAAGAAATTATCGATGCTGGGGAAATTGGTGATATTAAAATGTTCCGCGGATCCCAGCATATTGATATGTACAGTGACCCAAATGCCCCATTCATGTGGAGGGCGGACGGCAAGTTGGCTCCCACTGGTATTGTTGGGGACACTGGGTCGCATATATTTAGTTTCATGGACTTTTTGGTTGGGCGTGTAAGCACTTTAATTGCAGACAACATGATTGTGACACCGCGCCGGCCAGTAACCGAAGCACTCACTTACGGTGAGCGGTTAACGCTAAATGGCTCAGAAACTTGGGCTGACGTTACTAACCCTGACGCCACAAACGTCATGTGTCGCTTTGAAAACGGTGCCAGCGGTCTAGTAGATTTCAGCCGAGTGGCGACTGGCCGTAAGTTTATGCAAACCTATGAAATATATGGCACCAAAGGCAGCCTTGCTTATTCTTACGATGAGGTAAACAGACTACGATTTTACTCAGATGACGACCGTACTGGAAGGCGAGGCTTTCGTGAAATAGACGTCGGTCCCGAAAATGAAACATTCCGGGCGTTTCTGCCGTTACCTAATTTTTCACTCGGATATAATGAGTCAAAAATCATTGAGGTTGCTGAAGTTATCCGCTCTATTGTCGCGAACCAACCAATGTGGCCAACCTTTGAAAACGGCCATCATATTAGCCAAATAGTTGATGCATGCATGGAGTCTTCTAAGCTGAAGCAATGGGTCGACATAGCCCGTCCCTAAAAGGGCATTGTATGGTGCTCGAAAACCATACTTAGCGCGATTATGCGGCAAGTGAGACAATGCGACGGCCCAGTTAGTTTAAGTTTAGCGCTGTTGACCTTGGTGGCAGGAGCTGTGCTGAATGTCGTTAAGTTACATAAAGGGTTAGCTTATATTGTCGGGAGTGTTTTCATTTTAGCAGCGTTGGGCCTCATCGCTGCAGATATGGCGGCGCCACTGTTGATTTTAGGCGCTTGCGCCATGGTTGGCCTTCCTTCAGTGCCCTATATGTTTGCTCGGGCGAGAGAGTTAGACGGTGGTACTAGTTGAATACCGATAGCGATTGGAGCATAAAATAGTTTGATTATTTGTTGTGGTGAAGCTCTTGTAGACATGATACCCCTGCAAGGGCCTAATGGTGAGCAGGGGTATGCTCCCCTCGCGGGTGGTGCTCTGCTTAATACGGCTATTGCGTTAGGGCGTTTGGGCGTCAATGTAGGCATTATATCGGGTATTTCTACGGACCTGTTTGGGGAGCGTTTGGTTCGTGCTTTACAGGAAAGTGATGTGTGCACGGAATTTTTAATTCGCTCACCTTTAC
>Ga0115005_10005262_pt1 | contig 10248 bp, 9 predicted proteins | sample ArcOceMetagenome_FD_87163 | JGI IMG/M metagenome (GOLD analysis project Ga0115005, IMG submission 87163) | Marine eukaryotic phytoplankton communities from Arctic Ocean - Arctic Ocean - Greenland ARC118M Metagenome | ecosystem: Environmental > Aquatic > Marine > Oceanic | place: Arctic Ocean...
AAGTGTGATCATTTATGCCCTGGGAGCAACTTTGTCAGTAGGTGTTTGGCATCATGTAATCGTTCAAAAAGCAACACACGCTAGATTAGAGACGCTGAAAGTTTCAATCTCCACGCACTTCGAATCAGAAGCTGATTTCCAAGAAGAAACAAATAAAAACAATCTTGGAAATGATGTGACACTGTCAGATTGGGTGGCGTCTCAGCATGAAGCTGCAGAGATATTTTATTCTCCAAAAGGGCAGATTTCACTAACGCTTATGGTTTACTTGGTTGTGGGGATTTTCATATCGTTTATCGCTAGCTTACTTTGGACAAAAGTTTGGGGAATGCAACAAATATCTTCAAACCCTCGTTAAAGAAATTGGAAGTGAAAAAATGAGACAGAAATTAGTCATATGGATCGTGTTGGGGTTAATGGCTTTGCCGTCATTGGCTCAAAATGGCCGAAAGAACCTCGCTTCGTTCGACAATAAACGTTATCACTTTGGCTTCATCCTGTCTGGCAACAAATCAGACTTCAGATTTGACCTTAAGCAGGACACCACATTTAGCACTGGACTTTATGGAATAGAAAACTCCCCTCAGGGTGGTTTTAACCTTGCTTTGCTTGCCTCTTTTACAATTAACAGACATCTGAGACTACGTTTCACACCAGGGCTTAGCTTTCAAGACAGAGGGTTGGCGTACTCATTCTCACAAAGTTCTGGAGGAGTCAATCAAATACTACGTCGAACAGAGTCCGTAAACCTGGATGTACCCATCCTTCTTAAAATACGTACGGATCGAATCGCGAATTTTGCAGCTTATGCCTTAATCGGTGTGAAATACAGCCGAGATATGCAATCTCAAGAAGAAGTAAATCAACAGTTACAGGATGACGATATTCTGAGAATTCAAGCACCAAACATTTCCTTAGATATGGGTGGTGGCATCGACATCTTTCTTCCTTACTTTAAATTTGCGATCGAGCTTAAAACAGAAATGGGGTTGATTAATGTACTCATTCCAGATAACAGCGACTACGCAAATCCATTGGAGGGATTGCGTACGCGTTCATACATTTTCTCTATCTGTTTCGAAGGATAAATTGCTGTCATGCCTCAAGATGATGACACTTATTTAACACTTGCACGACGATCTGAAGGGCTTTACAAAGTGAAAGGCTCTAAACATTTCAGCTATGCTTTTCCAGTAACTTCTGAAGAGGACATTAAAAACTGTCTTGAAGTGATCAAACTAGCGCATCATACTGCCCGTCATCATTGCTACGCTTGGCGTTTGGGTCACGATGCATCTAGATATAGAACAAACGACGATGGCGAACCATCAAACACTGCCGGCCCTCCTATTCTCGGCGTACTTAAATCAAATTCCCTCACAAACGTGCTCGTTGTAGTCGTTCGATATTTCGGCGGAACAAAACTTGGTGTGGGCGGATTGATCGATGCATACAGAACCGCAGCTGCATATGCGATTGAAGAAGGTACGATTATAGAAAAGACAAGAGTTAAAACATATGTCATTCAGTATCCTTACGCGCGGATGGGTGATGTCATGAATCTCCTTAAAAGAGCTGGCATAAGTCCTGAAAAAACTGATTTTCAAATCACATGCACCTTAGAAGCGACTGTGAGGCTCCGAGATTCAGCTGGATTTGCAAAAAGCATTGAGGATCTTGACGAAGTACAGATAAAGGAAGCATAGCGCTTTCTTGCACTTGTTATTTACGGACTACAAAAACCCACCTCTCACCTCCCAAAGCATAACGTTTGTAACGGTCGAGTCCTAAAAGTGCTTGCATATCGACTACTTCAACAGAGAACCCTGCTTGCTTAAGTCTCGATGGATAATCTTCATAGCCATAAAGTCGAAGGTGATCTCGTTGCCAGTAAAGACGTTCTAATTCAGAGGGGTCCGTGATTGAACGATCTTCTTCTGTATTTGGATTTGTCCAATCTATAGGAACTTGTAGGATTCCCCATCCACCAGGCTTAAGGACTCTATAGAACTCCTTTAATACGGTTCTGTCGTTGTCGACATGCTCCATGAGGTGATTTGCCATCACAAAGTCGAACGATGCGTCCTCAAATGGGATACAATGAACATCGAAATGATGGTCAGCCCAAGGTGAGTCAAGATCACCCGTCACGTAATCTAGGTTAGAAAGTGCACGGAAGCGCTTAATAAAGCAATATTCGGGAGCCATATGTAACATCCGAGCTGGCTTCTCAAAAAAATCTGAAAACTCTTTAAAATAGATCCACAATGCACGATGCCGCTCCAGTGACAGACTGTGAGGCGCGAGCGCATTCGGTCTGGGACGAACACGTCCATAAGGAAGCATCTTGCGATAGAGTCTACCATCTATTGGATCTTCTAGAGTAGATCCTGAATACAACCAACTTATTGATTGCAAACCCAAATGAGCGACTCTTTGAAGAAGAGTACGTGGAATAAAACGTGTTAATAAAGCGACAAGGTTCTTTACCAAGTGGAGAGAATTATTGTACGATTAAACGAGAAGTTCCTAGAATTAAATGATTTGATTTACGAATAACTGACAGTACATATGTTCCAGCCTCTACATTCATTAGGTTGATTTCTTTTGAATCTCCTGCGTAAATCATTCTACCCTGCGTATCAGTCATCACGACTTCACAAGGGAAAGACGGGAAATTAGATATCGACACTGAGCCCGTTGACAATACAGGGTTTGGACTCACTAAAGGTAAAAAGCTGTCTGCTGAAAGTAGCTCCTCTATACCCGAAACTGAAATTGTCAGAGAGACGCGGTCAGATTCACAAGCGATAGGGAGTGGTTCAACTTGCCAGTTGTAAAAGAAATAGTAGTAGCTAAATTCTGGCCCGGCAGTTGAATTTGTGATTGAAGCCAAATCACCTAAACTGTAGGGGTAAGAAAGTTCTGAATCGGTTCCTTCTCGCCAAAGCTGAGGGTCATAACTTGATGATCTTAATCCGTAACCATTTCCTGCCGGAACTTCGAAATTAAGCGTGACTTCGAATTCACCATCTTCAACGAAAACAGTTGTGGAAGCAAGCACAGTATTCGATCCATCAATAAGTTCAAATGTGCGGTCGTAAGAACCGTTTGCAAAAACAGTCACGCGGCTCAGAAGAAGGTTTTCATAAGCGTCAAATTCTAACCAGCGATTGCTGTTGGAATGATATTGTCCTGTTAGCTGATTCGTCAACTCCCCTCCTACAGCAATTTCTCCAGAAGTAATATAAGATGCCGATGCCCAAAATGTTGTGGAGGCTTCCAGAACATTCGTTTCATAAACTTCACCTTCATAAAGAACATTGCCTTCTACCTCTGCATCGAACCACATGATGTTCTCGCCGCCAGTTGCCTCAAGGGTAACGGAAGCTGGTGAATCTAATTCTGAGGCAGATGCAGTAAGCGTTGGTGGCCCTACTGGAGAATCAAATAGGGAAACATTGTATGCTTCTGAAGCAGATGCGTTAGAACAGATATCTACGACTGACACTGAATATGTTCCTTCAGATGTTACGGAGATTGACTGCGTTACTTCTCCTGTAGACCACAACCAAGATTCTGCGTTACTTGCAGACATCTCAATGGCACCTCCATCACAAAGGTTAAGGCTTCCAGAGATCTCAATTGTTGGTTGCTCGCCGATCACTTCGACGACAGAAATAACATTTGAAGAACCCGCACATCCTTCTAAACTTGTAACTAGGATGCTGAAATTGCCTCCATTTGATACTGTGATTGAATTCACACCAGTCACACCGTTTGACCACTGATAGGTTTCAAAGCCATCAGGAGCAGTAATGACAACTGACTCCCCTGGACAAAATCCGTATGCAGAAGATTCAATGACAACATCAACCAAGCAGGGTGCCTCGTTGATCGTATGATATTGATTGATCGCAGGATTGTCGATGATGGTTTCTAAACCACTTGGCCATAAGACCGTTGCTGTTTCTACTGCTTCATCTGTTCCCAGTCCAAAGTGACAAGAAAAGGTACACGTAATCCCATAACTCTCTCCTGCGCGTACTTCACGTATTTGAGTTCCGAAATTACCTGTGATGACAACCTGCGCTCCTACTGCATCTTGGTTTGATTGAAAACCTTCCAATTCAAATGTGATCCAGTTGTTGTCATTGCCTTCATTCACCCACAAAATATCTTCATGATCTGAATCAGGGTTTACATACCCATCACCATAACTCGCGTATAAATCTACTGACCCATCTCTATTCACGTCCCCGAAAGCAAAACTGTGCATGGTGTCATCCCCTGGGAAAGTCTCCGGAATCTCAGTAAATGTGTTGTCTCCATTGTTATGTAAAAAACTATGCGTTCCTCCAGCGTACACCAAATCAACATATCCATCATTGTCAAAATCTTCCATCTTCGCTTGAAGGAAGAATCCCTCAATTTGTAGGCCACTTCCCTCTGTTATATTCGTGAAATATCCCAATCCGTCATTTTCAAAAAGAAAGAGTGTGGTGCTGTGATTTGTGATCAGACAATCTAGATCACCATCGTTATCTGTGTCCGCAAAATCGACCGTCCAGCTCTGCTCATAGAACACAAGACCTCTTTCATTTGCTTCCTCTGTGAAATTCCCATTCCCATCATTGACCCAAAGTTGATTGATTCTACGTGGATCATTTGGATCACTAATGAACTGGCGACACTTAGCTATGAAAAGGTCAATGTCACCATCGTTGTCAAAATCAGTAAAAACAGATCCGTAATTGCCCGAGTGATCGCTCCCTCCAGCATAATCCGCCAACAAATAGTCATCTAGTGGCATTAAAGCTGGAGCTGGAGTTAATGTCCCCCCTGCTGCACCTGTCCACATGCGACTTAACCCATCATCATGGCATCCAAAAACATCGAGGTATCCATCGTTGTTGATGTCAGCCCAGTTGCAAGCTTGCATATACAAAGACCCATTCTCAAGTGACATCGAGGTGCTCTCACCTATGGCAGTAATATGCTGCACATGGACACCGTCATAACTTCCACCAGAAAACACATCTTTGTGGCCGTCATTGTCGAAATCCGCAACACACATCCCCCATTGACTGCTACCGCTCACTGAGCCATAGTCAACATCATTGAAAGAACCATCAGGGCCTTGATACAGAACGTGAAGGTCTTTGCTTTCGTCAAGTACGATAACATCATCAAATCCATCCCCATCCATATCCGTGAACCCGACACAGCCTCCGCTGTGATATTCAGAAGGCAAAAGGGCTGATCCGTTGAGAAAAGATTGAGCAATAAAATCCGAAGGATTTAAGCTGATTACAGCAAAAATGATGATAAACAATAAGTTACGCATGGCGATTGATTTTCAATTTTAAAAACAGGTTCTGCAAGTTAATCAATAAATTATCATCCATATTAAAAGAAATTGTAATTAAATTCGCAAAATGATTTCAGGAGGAACTGCAGCGTATCATACATTGGGTTGTAAACTTAATTTCAGTGAGACATCAACGGTTGCTCGACAGCTTTCTGAAAATGGTTTTGCAAGGGTTCATATTGATGAGAATCCAGATGTGGTGGTGATCAATACATGCAGTGTCACTGACAATGCAGATTCCAAATGCAGGAACATAGTCAGGAGGTCTCTTAAATCAAATCCACAAGCATACATTGTTGTAATCGGATGTTACGCGCAACTCAAACCTCAAGAAATAGCGAATATTGACGGAGTAGATTTGGTACTGGGGGCAAATGAAAAGTTCAACCTGCCCTCCATGCTTGATGATTTATCAAAAAGGGTACATGGAGATGATGAACCAGGTGGTGAAATCCATGCGGGAGAAATCAAAGAAGTGAGAAATTTCATCCCGGGATTTTCCAGTGGAGACAGAACACGAACCTTTTTAAAGGTTCAGGACGGTTGCGATTACTTCTGTGCGTTTTGCACCATCCCTTTGGCCAGGGGTAGATCACGATCAGGCACAATAGAACAAACCTTAGCGCAAGCCAGAGCCGCTGTCAAACAAGGAGCAAAAGAAATCGTACTTACCGGTGTCAATATTGGTGATTTCGGCAAAGCAAATGGAGAAACACTTTTGCAATTAATCACAAAGCTTGACAAGATTAAGGAAATTGAGAGGTATCGTATTTCCAGTATTGAACCAAATCTACTCAGTGAAGACATCATTGACTTTGTGGCATCCTCAGAAAAATTTATGCCTCATTTTCACATTCCTCTTCAATCTGGGTCTGACGATATCCTATCCACAATGAGACGTCGATACAGGACTAAGCTCTACAGAGAACGAGTAGAATACATCAAGAAAAAAATGCCCAATGCAGGCATAGGCGTGGATGTAATTGTGGGATTCCCAGGGGAAAATGACGCTTTATTCCAACAAACATATGACTTCGTCAACTCTCTAGATGTTAGCTACTTACACGTATTCACTTACAGTGAACGTCCAAAAACGACCGCCTTGCGAATTGATGATGTTGTCCCCATAAATACCCGACAATCCCGAAACAAGCAGCTGCGTATTCTAAGCCTGAAAAAGCAACGCGCTCATTACGAAAGCTTTATCGGTCAAACACGCTCAGTACTGATCGAATCTTCCGAAATTGATGGGATTAAGTTTGGCTATACACCTGAATATGTTCGGGTATCCGTCGATTCAAAAACCGTTGAGGGTAACTTTACCGCAGACTTGAGATTGGACAAGATTAACCCCGATGGTTTTGTAATCGGAACACCACAGAACAGCATTTAAACATGTACCCAAACCTATATTTTGCATTTCAAGACTTACTAGGCCTGGACTGGCCCTTTCTTAAGCTTGTGAACAGCTTTGGTTTTTTCGTTGCCATGGCTTTCATTTCAGCAAGTTTTATCCTTAAAAGCGAATTCATTAGGCTCACTAAATCTGGTGCCTTCAGTCCAAGTCCATCACAAAACATCATTGGGAAGCCCGCTACTCCACTTGAAATCCTTAGCCAGGCTTTTATAGGCTTCATTTTCGGATGGAAATTCCTTTACCTCGCCATTCATGCGGGGACACTTTTTAATGGAAGCACTCTACCTCAGACACATCTGTTTTCCTCTGAAGGCAGTGTCTTTATGGGGCTGGCATTGGCTGTGTTGCTCGGTGGATGGAGGTGGTATGAAGGTCGGAAAAACGCGCTTCCAAGTCCCAAAACTGAGACAATCGAAATGCCGCCCTATGAACATGTTGGTGGAATCCTCACGGTAGCTGCAGTTGGTGGGGTACTTGGCGCAAAGCTTTTTCACTTGATTGAATACCCAGACCAATTTATAGCCTTCTTTCAAGAACCCAGCTTAAATGCATTCATAGGGGGGCTTACAATTTACGGGGGCCTTATTGTAGGTGGACTGAGCGTTTATTTATATTCAAGACACTATGGCCTGAAATTCCTAAACGTTGCCGACGCCTCCTCTCCTGCCCTTATGCTGGGATATGGAATAGGTCGCATAGGCTGCCAAATCTCAGGTGATGGCGACTGGGGAATCCCCAACACACATCCCCAACCAAATTGGTTAAGTTGGCTGCCAGAATGGACTTGGAGTTATCACTTTCCAAACAATGTAAACGGCGTGGGACGTTTTATTTCAGAATCTGATCCTTGGGCAATATACCCAGGATATGGAACATGCCTAGGCACAGGCGTTTATCCTACTTCTTTGTACGAAACCACGATGGCGGTCATTCTATTTGCCATCCTCTGGAAACTTAGAACAAGATTCTCAACAGCTGGACTTCTCTTCGCTACATATTTAATGCTCAACGGAATAGAGCGTTTCTTTATTGAGAAAATCAGAGTGAATACAACCTTTGATTTTCTTGGCATCACCATGACTCAAGCTGAACTTATTGCCGTTCTCATTTTCATTGGAGGAGCTACACTTTTCTATTTCTTGAAAAGAAGCAGGTCAAATAATTAAACCTTATTCACTCCCGATCGTCAAAAATGTAGAAATGATGATGAAGAAAAAAGGTCTCGCTAATTTTACTTTTTCTGGCTTCTCGTCAGATGAAGTTCTATTAAACGCCTTAAGCTCCTCAAACAACACGATTCGAAACGATGCGTTTAATGCACTTTTAGAGACACTACATCAGCCCATTTATTTTCATCTCAGAAGGATTTTAGGGAATCATGAAGATGCAGCTGATGCAACACAAAACACCTTTATCAAAGTGCATACTTCACTGAATACATTTCGTTTTGAAGCAAAGTTTAGCTCATGGATATTCAGTATTGCAACAAGACAGGGGATTGATTTGATCCGAAAACGAAGGAACGAGGAAGTCGAGTTTGAAGATCACGTAACACATCTTGAATCTGACGTTTACTTTGACGGTGACCATGCAACCGCACTTCTACATGCAGCAGTATTAACATTGCCAGAAAAACAACGCACTGTCTTTGTTTTAAAATACTTTGAAGATCTAGATTACAAGAGTATTTCAGAATGTACTGGCACTTCGACAGGTGCATTGAAGGCCTCTTTTCATCATGCAAAAGAAAAAATTAAACCTCTTTTAAATTCAAACGTCCTATAATTATGGAAAAGAATCCCTATCAAGTTCCACCGAATTTTTTCGAGAAACAGAAAGCCGAGATTTTATCTGTGGTATCTCAATCTCCTCAAAAAAAGACGTCTGTTTTTTCGTTGAAGAAAATGGGTCTTGTTTCTATTGCTGCAAGTTTAGCCGCAGCCGTATTTGTACTTTCACCCTGGATCACAAACAGTGCCCCCCCCTGTATCACCTACTCCTGCCTGTTAGAAAGTATAGAATTAGATGACTTATCTGAGAGTGACGAGCTACTCATTGAGGAATGGGAAGATGACGCGTTTGAAGAAGAATTTGGCGTCTATCTATTTTAACCTTAACCCATTATCTATTTTCACCCCAACCTCCTTCAAATGAAAAATTTAATAGCAAACACCCTCCTTTTACTGCTTACCGCATTTCCTGCAATAGCACAAGACGCAAGCCAAGACAGAGGCCAAGAGAAAGCCGATAAAATCAAACCCTTATTCACGGCATTTCTCACTGAAAAACTGGAGATAACTGTTGACGAAAGCATGATATTTTGGGCTGCTCACAACGAATTAGAAACGGAACGAGAAGCCATTCGGAATGAAAAGAATGAACTTCGAAAAAAACCGAATGAAAAAGAGTCCCTATCCGACAAAGAGCTGAAGGAGAATGTCATCCAAATGGGGGATTTACTTATCCAGGAAATCGAACTTAACAGAGCGTTTATTCTAGAATGCTTTACCATACTCGATCCGAACAGAGCTGCTAAGATTCCTTTTTTTGAAAGGCAATTTCGCGAACGAATTAAAGAAAGACGCTCACAAGACAACAAAAGGAAGAGTCCACCGAGAAAAGAAAAATAACACCGTGGGCTTTCTTTGAATGTGGAGGGTCAATGATGGACCGTTTACTTTCTATTGTCGCTCCCCTTCATCCTACGACCTCCACTTCCGTTACTTCCGCTGCTGCTTCCGCTGCTACTTCCGCTGCTGCTTCCTTTGTTTGGATTGCTTCTGCCACCATTTGATTGATGTCTTGGTCCAGAGTCTCTGTTGTTCCCTTTGTATCCTCCACCGCCGCCGCCTGGTTTTCCTCGTCCACCACCGCCTGGCTTTCCTCGGCCGCCACCGCCACCTCTTCCACCACTAAAGTTGGGGTTGTAATCTGGACCAGGTCCTACTCTAGATGGCAGAGGGAGCTTGTCCACAGTGCGTTCAATAAGTTTCTCAATATTCCCAAAACGACGCATGTCATCAGGCGTGATTAAAGTAAACGCCTCGCCCTTTCGTTCTGCTCTCGCTGTACGACCGATACGATGCACGTAATCTTCTTCATTTGGAGGAACATCATAGTTTACGACAAGCTCAATGCTGTCGACATCAATGCCACGTGAAACCACATCAGTAGCAACGAGAAGAGGTATTTTCTTTTGGCGAAAACCCAGCATGACTTCCTCACGTTCTTCTTGCTTCAGATCTGAAGAAATCTTGCCACACTTGAGTCCGGCCTTTCTCAAAGCAGCAACGACTTGGTTTACTGTTCTTTTTCTGGAAGTAAAGATGATTCCTGATTTGACTTTAAGCTCCTTAAGCAGGTCAACCAAAACATCGTCTTTTTGATGCTCAAATACGACATAGGCACTCTGCTTCACATTTGCCGCTGGCTTTGACAGAGCCAATTGAACTGTCACAGG
>Ga0115005_10005263_pt1 | contig 10247 bp, 12 predicted proteins | sample ArcOceMetagenome_FD_87163 | JGI IMG/M metagenome (GOLD analysis project Ga0115005, IMG submission 87163) | Marine eukaryotic phytoplankton communities from Arctic Ocean - Arctic Ocean - Greenland ARC118M Metagenome | ecosystem: Environmental > Aquatic > Marine > Oceanic | place: Arctic Ocean...
CTTTCTTCTCTTCCTTTCTTCTCTTCCTTTCTTCTCTTCCTTTCTTCTCTTCCTTTCTTCATGCCTCCGCTCCATTGATTGCCGTGCCACGACACCACGCGGAGGACAGATTATTAGTACGTAAAAGAGTTCGTAAAAGCCGCCAGGCTTCAACTTTTTAACATAAGTAAGCCCAAGGGAAGCCCATTTCAAAAGTGACGTGTTTTCCTCTCGCGCGCTTCATTCCAGAGGATCCAGGACCCTGGAGTTCCGGAAGTTTCCGGTGGTCGAGAAAGATTGTGTACCTAGTACGTTTTGGGAGATAACTCAACGCAGAAAAGCCATCACATTGTTTCACTGTCAACGCAATCAATCATTTTCTTAAATTTCACAAATATCATGAAGTTTTCTGCTGCTGTATTCCTTGCATCTTTGTGCTCTGCTGCTGCATTTGCACCTAGCATCACTTCCCGTGCTCCTACCGCTCTCAACAACATTCTCAGCAAGAAGACTGGACAGTCTGCTCTTGACCCTTCCATCGTGGGAAAATATGACGCTCTTGCTTTCCCTGAAGACAAAATTTTGGCTGAATATGTGTGGATTGATGCTACAGGAAATACCCGTTCCAAGACCCGTACCTTGCCCGCTGCAAAGGCAGATGCTGTTGAGAACCTTCCCAAGTGGAACTTTGATGGATCTTCCACAGACCAGGCTCCTGGTGACGACTCTGAGGTTATCCTTTATCCCCAGGCTCTCTTCAAGGATCCTTTCAGACCTCGTTCTGATGGAGCTAGAAACATCCTTGTAATGTGCGATTGCTACACCCCTGCTGGAGAGGCTATTGAGTCGAACTCTCGTGCTTTCGGTAAGTTTGAAAATTGAGAAAGAAATATATTCTATGATGTGGTGTCATCAATGAGTGATATTAGCGATCAATCCAACGGTCATTTGTCATCAGATTAAGAGTGCACTAATTTTAAATTGAACTTTGATTGTTGTACAGCTGCTGCTGCTTTCGAGGGACATGATGATGAGGTTGTCTGGTTCGGATTGGAGCAAGAGTACACCCTATTCAACATGGACGGAAAGACCCCCCTCGGATGGCCTGAGGGAGGTATGCCTTCCCGTGCCCAGGGACCTTACTACTGTTCTGTAGGACCCGAGAACTCTTTCGGACGCCACATTACTGATTCCGTGTACAAGGCTTGCCTTTACGCTGGAATTGAGATCTCTGGAACTAACGGAGAGGTTATGCCTGGACAGCAGGAATACCAGGTTGGACCCTGTGTTGGAATCGCTGCTGGTGATCAGCTCATGATGTCTCGTTACATTCTTCAGCGTGTATGTGAAGAATTCCAGGTTATTTGTGATCTTCACCCCAAGCCTATCACTGAGGGAGACTGGAATGGAGCTGGTATGCACTGTAACGTATCCACCAAGACTATGCGCGAGGAAGGAGGAATTGGCGCTATTCGCCAGGCTGTTTACAAGCTTGGAGCCAAGCATTCTGAACACATTGCTGTTTACGGAACTGGAAATGAGCTCCGTTTGACTGGATTGCACGAGACTGCTTCCATTGATGATTTCACTTTCGGAGTTGCAAACCGTGGAGCATCTGTGCGTATCGGACGTGACACTGAAGCAGAGGGCAAGGGATACTTTGAAGATCGTCGTCCCTCTTCCAACGCTGATCCTTACCTTGTAACTGGAAAGATCATGTCAACAATTATGGAGGATGTTGAGGTTCCAGTTATCCAAGCTCTCGACAGGGATGAGGCCTAAGAATTTAATCAGGTCATCTTTCACCAATAGAGTTTCAATAATGATTCATTCATGAATGTGCTAAGTAAAATAAATTGAATTTTGAGAATATAGAGAACAAAACATATATTATTTTAATAACAATTTCAAATTGGGTGGTGTGAATGATCTGGAGGTAGGTAATGCAAAATAGCAAAATGTTCAATGCTTCATCATCATATGCATCAAAGCTCACAGATAAAACCAATCCCAGAAACTGAAACGATTGAGCCTATTACTTGCTTTAAAATGTGGAAGATCAATTTAGATTTATGGCACGTATCAACATTTCCCTTTAAAATATTGGTTGGAAGTAGTTTGAAGTTGAGAGGAAAGGGGTACAGTTATAACTTCATCTACACGTAGGAAACAACAAACACCCTGGACTCACCGGTCACGCACATTTATAACAACACCCTGGACTCTACAGACTCAGTCGTCACGCACATTACCCGAAAAATCTATTTTCATCGAATTCGAAACTATTTCTTCAGTATGATAGTGATGGACGGACTCGACTCATGTCGTCAGTCCAGGAGCGGAGGGTGGTAATGGTGGTCCCTACCGGTACCTACCGGTATGTAGCTACCGGGGGTATCTGTTTTATAAAAAATGTGAGCGAGCGCACAGCAACACCCTTGATCGTCGATGACACACAAAATCAACAACCTGTTTAAAGTTGTGTTTAAATCAATTTGATGTTTCTCGTCACTCCTCAAACAAGAGTTGTGTCAGTCAATGGCGTGCGCATCAGCAAACAATCTTCTTGGGGTTCCCATCTCGATAACTTTGGTATGGAATGGTTCATTAGTGGACTTTTTGCGCAAATTTGTAATTTTCACATACAGACAGCCAGTCAGTAGTGCCCCCTATATACAGTATTATGGCGGTAGATCTCAATCTAGTCTATCTTACCTCGAAGTTCAGATGAATAACAGTCTCATTAATGTGAGAAAGGAAGAGGATCAAGTGAAAGGAAGAGGATCAAGTGAAAGCTTCTGTCTTTTTTAGGTCCGAGGATGATTTCAGTCTGAGTGTTATAGTAAAAGTTGTGCTTACGTTCTTACTGGTACCTAATCGAAATCCTACTATTCTGTCAGGCGTGTTGTCTTAAAAAGGCTTAGAAATAAGCGCAACGATATATCAAAAGGAAAAGAGTGAGAAGAATCAATGGATGCGTTCCGATTGACAATGCTTCCTTCCTTCTTCTACTTTTCTAAACTAAAATTGTGAGGGGTCGTTTCGAGACCCTCGGACTTCATTCATATGCATGACAGGGCCACCATCTTTGGACAGACAGACATGCATTTTTCTTAATGTGACAAATTCTAAAATATTATCAATCAATTTGGTACCCCTTTGATGACGAACCTTCCAAACTTCAACGTCATTCTTGATTGATTGTGGTACCACGTGATTGATGTTGAACCTCTCCTCCTATCAAAAACACAAACACATTGAACATCATCACCAGCTGTCTGCGAAAACCTGTAAAACCCTCACACCTCGCGTAAACACAACAGTAATAAACATACACATGTGAACTCAAGCAAGAGTATTAAAATCGAATTTTCACGAGCCATGTCTAATGAAAAGCAGAAAAATCATCTCGGTACTGTGTTGGACTACGATGATTCTTCGTCGTTGAGGGATGCATTGGAAAACTGTACCTCTTGCTCTGAGCTTGACTGGAGAACATTTAATCTTGATACCGCAAATAGTCACGAAGAATCTCTTTCTAATGAATTGAAACGGCTCCAGGCTCTGAAATCTTATCGTATACTAGATACAGATCGAAAACCTCAGTTTGAACGTTTGACAGCTTTAGCCGCTCGGATCTTTGATGTTCCCATTTGCTTAGTGAGCTTAGTGGATCTTGGGCGCCAGTGGTTCTCGTCAAATAGGGGTCTTGGAGATGTTCGCGAAACTCCCCGAAAGGTGGCTTTCTGTGCTCATTCTCTTCTGTCTAAAGAAGACGTTTTCATAGTGCCAGATGCGTTGAAGGATCCAAGGTTTAGAACTAATAGTCTGGTAACTGGAGAACCCAACATCCGCTTTTATGCTGGGTCCCCTCTCGTAACTCGTGACGGTTACAAACTTGGGACTCTTTGTATCATTGATGTGAAGCCCCGTCCAAACGGTCTTTCGTTGAGTGAAAAGCAAAACTTGAATGAAATTGCTGCGTTAGCGATGGATCAAATTGCAAGTACAAAGATTGATCTTGAGAGAGCAGAAATGAGCCAGGCTAAGATGATTGCGTGCACAGCGCATGACTTGATTACACCTTTAACCTCGATCCAACTAAACATGGGATTAATAACTGAAGATGAAGCGTTAATCGATGGTATGACCAAAGGTCAGAAAGATATTATTCGGAACACAAAAGAATGCGTGGATATAATGAGTAGTATCTGCCAGCACTCTATCCGGTCTTTTCGTGGGAAATCCACTGAAGGTTTATTGGATATAGAGCACCATGAAGAGGGCACGGTCAACATTTCCAAGTATCTCAATAGTCTTGACCATATCATTGCCACCCATCCAAAGAAGGTACCTCTCAAGATGCGCGTCGATAAAGACGTTCCGCCCATCATCAAGAGTGAAGTACTCAGTATATTCCGCTCCTCGTTAAATTTCCTCACGAATGCGTGCAAGGTGACCGAATCTGGTTCTATTGATTTCCATCTGTATATGAGATATCTGTCTGAACATCAAACAGAGAATTTTGATTCTTTGGTTTTTGAGTGCACTGATACTGGTCCAGGAATTGACAAGGAGGACTATTCACGTCTCTTTACCGCTGATGGCGGCCTGCAGCTCAGTCAGGAAACAAAAGTCGGCGGCCTTGGCCTTGGTTTGCATTCAGTATCGGAATTGATTACAGGACTTGGAGGTGACTATGGATATAAACCAAAGTGAGTATTTTCGAATCTTGAGTGGATGTGTTTTACCTGTGAGATTTTATAATCCCTAAAATCTCATTTTTATCGAATCTAGTAACGGAGACGAAACTGGCAGTGTATTTTGGTTTTCAGTGCCGGTCGTTTTACCGATGGATCCGAATGGTGACCCCAAAAATGAAGATTTGGGTTCCGATGTGAGCGACGGCATTCGCGATTTAGAAGTGGAAGTTCATAGAAAGAGAGCGGCATCGGAAGAGATCATCTCATCTCCTGTATGTAGGTCTATGGACGAATCGACGGACACCTCTGGTGATACACACTTCGACATAAGTATGCATGAAAGCACAAACATTGAAAAACTGCCAGTGAAAAGAAAGAGTATAAGTGAGATAGGCAAGGATAAGAGAATAGCGTTATCACAGAGCTTGGACGATTCTGCAGGTAAAATATTTCATCGTCCAGAAAAGAGGGCGAGATGTGCTCTTGTGATTGACGACTCCAAGATTATTCGGAAAGTAATAGATAGAGCTCTTAAGAATTTTGGGTTCAATGTTGTTCAAGCTGAGAACGGATTACAAGGATTAGAAGAAATGAAAACTACGGTTTTTGATATTGTGCTCTGCGACTTTTTGATGCCAATTATGGACGGTATGGATTGCGTTCAACAGTATCGGCAATGGGAAAGCAGCAATAGAGCGTGGTTTCAGCAGGTATGCATTGCAATACTGATGCACTTTTATCTTCATACCCATCCATTAACCTTGTTTCTACTTCTTGCAGTATATTGTTGGTATTTCGGCTCATGCAGATGAGAATGATGGCAATCGCGGCGTGAAGATTGGCATGAATAAGTTTATACCGAAGCCACTCCCAATCAAAATGCTTCGTAAGCTGGTTGATAGTGAAGAAATTACTAAAACTTCGAAAAGACTTGATTCGCTGCGTGATGATGCTAATGCGCTGCCATACTTTCTATATGTAAATCCAGTATCAAGCAAAGAAGCCCCCGGATCAGCAACATCATCTATTTCGGACGTCTCTGTCAAGGTTGAACCAACGTGTCTCCTTGTCGAAGATAGCGCATCGATTGGGAAAGCTATGATGCGCTGTATACAGAGACATAATTGGCAAATATGTCTGGCCACAGACGGTGAGGAGGCACTGCGCCTCTTAAAGACAAGGAACTGGGACGCAGTCTTCATGGATGATCAGCTTCCTCTTTCTACTGGCTCTGCCTGTGTAGCAAAGTTTAGAGAGTGGGAGAAGCAAAATCGGGTAGCTCGACAAATGAACTTGATGATATGTTCCGCGAACACCTTTCCCGACGGTAAGCCTCCTCCAGGTTTTGACGGAGTTATAAGTAAGCCTTTCAGACCATCAACTTTAACTTCGATACTGGACAAATGCGGTAGTAGTAGGAAAGCAAGTTTGCTATAGGTTAAAACAGAAGTCTCAAATTCAAATATATAAGTTTACACCTCCTGGTGTACACACACCTTCGTCGTCTTCAAATAATGAATAATTTATTTTTACGCAACATTATTGAAATACAAGATTCAAAAGTGTATTATTGCCTACACGTACGTTCAACTTCTCATAAGCTCCTAATTCTGACGAAATGCATACATCTTGTTGTCCTTGATGAACTTTAAGATGTTGTCATCTAGGATATTTGATAGCGCTTCCTCATCTTGACATGCTCTCGCGAGAGAAGAGCTTATGGCAGAAAGTTGGACACTCATTATCCGTATATTTTCCTTCAGATTTGGACAAGATTCGCTAAGTTCATCCGAGATGAGATGGATTCTCTCGAGCAATTTGTCTTCGCTGATAGAATCTGATTTTCCTGTATCCTTTCTGGTACACGTTTCAGCTTCCTTTTCTTGATTTATATGATCCCCATTATTATTATTACTGTTGTTCGTCAACCTTCGAAATATAACGATCCTTCCTTCGAGAATTTCTATTATTTCTTTAGATCGTCTCCACTTCCATCTCGACAAGTCCATGAACGTATCATCTCCAAGGGCTAAAGTGTACTCAACAGAACTATTTTGTTCTATCAGCATATCAAGTAAGTCAGCAGTTCCAACGCTCAAGTTTTGCTTATCTTCAGATGCAGTTCTGCGACAGAAAGAATTGGCAAGATTGAGAAAAGGGACATTATAGTGCAGTGCAGATTGAAACAAGATGTTCATGAATGATATTTCAGATTCTTACATTCCTTTCTTCGAGGCCACCCAATCAAAACACTTCCGTTCTTCATCTGATACTACGACGTTGGGCATGTGTGAAAATGCCAATTTACACATTAAGAGGCGGTCTTCATACGAAGCTTGATTGCCCCTCTTTTCCTATCCATCACAAACTTCATTAGCAACTGTAATGAATTCAGCAGATCTTAAACATACTGTATTGAAATTACACAAGAACATTCACTTACTTGAAACATGTGTTTGTAAACAGGCAATACTCGCACTTCGTCGAATGTTTGTTGCTCATTTTCTCCAGATTTCAGTTTTAGAGATGATAGGTGAGTTATGATTCCAGTATGACCACCTTCTCCTGTGGGTGGATTTGCTGATGTTCCAAACAGGCATACTCTGCGTGTTGCCGACATCGTTTTTGAATTCAAATGGACAAGTCTCCGTGGAGCGTTGCGTTATGTTGGAGGTACTGTACTGTAGGTCCGTTCAAAAAATCGAAAATGTGTAAAAGTGCTGACTAAAGCAAAAGACGAAAAGGATGAGAAGGGAAAGAAGGGAGAAACCAGTCAGTCGAACACTTGTTCACTCAACTCACCAATGACCAACAAAGACAACACAACAACAAAAACACAACCATCATGCTGTAATGCAACGCTGTAACTACATCCTGCTATTCGCTCTACAGTACCATTCATTGCAAGTTTCATCATAATCATTTTCCATCGTAATCCTTGCTACTTGTGTACTGAAAATCTACAATTCTTCATCACCCCACAAAATTTTCAAGGAAGATCAAAATGACAGAGCACGGGAAGCCATCTATGGGAATGAGTTGTCTGGTGACAATGGAGGACATTACGGAAGATAATGGAAATTACGGTAAGAAGCAGCAAGGAGCATTTTTTGTTTCCCACTACACTGTACGTAAAGGGCAGATTCGTCTAACATCGAGAAAACTTAGTTGAATATCAGGCACATCCTTCGATGAAATGGTACCCTTGTCAATTTGAGCAGTCTGCAGTTCAGCAGGTAAGTGTAATGTGTTTGGTCGTATTTATTAGTTTGTTGTTCAAGAAAGGATTCTTCTCACATGAATTATTAATAATGCATTCCCTTAACGAATTAGTTATTGGATAACCAATTCGAGCAATATATTGATCGCGTTGAGAAAACTGATTGTCAAGCTGAACTAAAACGGTTGTTAGAAAAGGGACCACCGATTTATATATCCGATAAGCATGGTTTCCCGTTGAAAGAAGATGAAGAATATGTTGTCAGTTTATGGTATGCTAGTGATTGTGAAGAAAGGAGTGCAAGGTTAAAAGGATCCAAGGAGGGGGAAGAACGTCAAATGTTGTGGGATGAGTTGAAGAAATTTATCGTTGTCGAGGGGAAAGAAGAAGGGGACGATGATGTAGATGGGGATAAATAGAATGAGTACTGTACCATTATTAACTTAAAGTACATGAAATTAGAGACTTTGTTTTCATTTACTTGAATCTGTCATTGCGATGATTCATATTCACACGGATAGAAAGTAAAGATTTTCTGTCCTACTAGAGTATAACATACGTGTAGCGGCCCTGTTCTTTTCACTGTGTAAGAATTTTTTCAATGTCCAACGTCAAAACTTCTCCAAAATACTTTTCGTTCACTCCCTTTGCTCTCATATCTTCTACCATCATGGTTCTGATGCTTTCGAGTTTATCCCTTTCGGCAGCCTGTGCAGTTTATGGGAGGTCAACGAAAATTAGTCTTACGGTCGCAGAAAAGAGATCAATGCCTCTTGTACGATTCGTTCCTCTTGGGACTTACCATTTTCTCCTTAATTGCTTTTCCTTCTTTATACTTCTCTTGCTCTTGCAATTTTGTCTTTGATTCTTTTTCTTCTATTTGCTGTTGTAGCATCTTTATCAATTCTGCATTCTTTTTCTTTGCAACTTCTGATTCATGTCGTTCACGTTTCGCCATTTCAAAAGCATGCCCAATGGCGTCGTTGTACTCAGCCTGTTTCTCCCGTTTCTCTCTTTGGTGCTCCTTTGCTTTTTCTTGTTCTTGTTGCTTTCGAGAACGGTGAAGGACATCCATATTTCTTTTTCGTTTTTGTGCCTCTTCCAATTCACGCTGCCTATGCTTTCTCTCATGTTCTTCAGCAGCACGACGAGCACGCAATTCATCCATCTCAGACCTTTTATCCAAAATTTTCGACTGACTTTCCAAGAGCTTCTTTTGTAACTCTATCATTTTCTTTTGTGCGTCGGCTTCCTCTTGTTCGCGTTGAAGTAACTTCTCATCTCTCTCGGCTAGGTAAGCGACTATCATTTCTTCTTCCTGCTTCTCCAATAACTTTCTTTGTTCCCTTTCTGCCAACATTTCTTCATTTCGCTTTATCATTTCAATCTTTACCCTTCTTGCTTCTTCTTTCCGTTTCTTTGCTTTTGCTGTATCTTCTTCTTTGTACTTTTTTATGGTATCCAACATCTTTCGGTTCTCTTGATCCCTCGCTTCTTCCTGTAGAAGCCTCAGGTGTTGCCTTTCTTTGATTTGGTCTTCGATAACTTTCCTATCTGCTATACGTTTCTTTATCTTGGCATCGTCTTCCTTTTTACGTTCGGCTATATCTTTTAATCTATTCACCTCCATCTCAAGGTCCATGAGCCGTTCATAATCTCTCTCTTCCTTTTCGCGTATACTCTTGTCTTTCAGCTGTTGGTCCCTGATATCAAATGCTGCTGTCCTTTGTTTACACGTGTGCAACAACTTCACAATATCCTCATTCTGTTCTTTTTTCACGTCAATTACCAACTTTGTTTTCTGTTTCGTTTTAGTTGCTTTCTCCTTCTCGCTCTTTTCCATCTCAAGACGAAGCATGTAATCTCTCCTTGCCTTTGCCTTCTTCTTCACGGCGTCTGCATTTTTCTGCAGTAGTGACTTTGAGGATTCACCGTTATGTTGGGAACTTCTCCTAGTGATTTTCAATATATCTGCTTTATTTATGCAGTTGATTCCAGCATCCTCTAGTTTCTTCGTACTTTGCCGAATTGGTCGTCTGTTTTCTCCGAATAAGCTACGGTTTTTCAAATTTTGAATTGAGCTTTCACATCATGAAAAAATGCCTCGTTCAACCTTGAAACTTGAAATTACAAACTTACCTCTCATCGATACTGCTGCTCCTTGATATTGTTCGGTATCGAGAAGATGATGAAGTTGAAGATGATCGTATTGAACAAGTTTCGCTCATGTTAAAAAGTTCCTCAACGTTTTGGAAGCTTTAATTAATATTTTTAACCTGATTTCCCAAGTCACGCCTTTCAAAGAATTCGTTTCACTTTCTATTATAATCCACAAACACGACTTC
>Ga0115005_10005264_pt1 | contig 10244 bp, 1 predicted proteins | sample ArcOceMetagenome_FD_87163 | JGI IMG/M metagenome (GOLD analysis project Ga0115005, IMG submission 87163) | Marine eukaryotic phytoplankton communities from Arctic Ocean - Arctic Ocean - Greenland ARC118M Metagenome | ecosystem: Environmental > Aquatic > Marine > Oceanic | place: Arctic Ocean...
CAGTATCATCAATCCAAACTTGAGTCCCTTGCCCATGTTAAACGACCGTGCCTCCACTTCCACTTCCACCTCCCTCTTCCTCACTCAAACGAGTCATACATATTCCAGCCGCATCGACAAGCTTCGTTCGGAATCCAAAAGAATTTCCAAAACCATCATTGGCCATGCCTTGCCTTTGAAAACGATCGTCAAGAATTTATCCACCTTGGAAGAAAAGATCTTGGACCAGCAACACCAAGTGCAGCACCAAGCCACGACCCAAAAATCAACGTGTGGGCGAGTGACTTCCGACGTGGAAAAGCAATTGGACGTTTTGCTCGACCAACAATCTCAAGCATCGAAGAATGCCAAGAAATTGGACGATCGTTTACGAAAAGCCTCGCAAGCCAAGGAAGAAAAATCAATGTTGTTGGTGCAGTTGCAAGAGCAGGGAGAAGAAGACGGCACAGCCACGGCAAGCGCCACGGAAAAGAAGACGGCACATTCGGCCGATCCACAGGATTCCTCCCCCGCATCGTCTTCGACCACACCGATCAAAGTGATCACCTCCTCTTTGGCCGAAGGTCAAGTGCAAGTGAAGAAGCTGCAGCTCCAACGCCACGCCGCCTACGCCGCAGTGGAGGACGCCAAAGCACGGGTCTCGGTCACCACGCGCCACGCGGCTGAAATTACCCAAGAATGCACGCAACAACAATTTGTTTTTGAGGAATTAATCGAACGATTGGAAGATCGTGGCAAAGCCGTCCATGAAATGTTGGAAGCAGTGCATGAAAAGCGTTTAAACATTAAAATCTTTTTGGACGAAGCGCAACGGGCCAGTGGTGGTGCACGCTTGCCCCGAGATTTGATCGAGACGGCACAAAACAACGGTGGATGTTTATGGGCCTGTACTCGGTACAAACAAAAAGACGGACTTTTGATCAACGTGGACGTGGCCAAAGAAGAAAAAAGTAATGCCATCCCCATCGATGCCACGTGTGTCAAATGTTCCGAAGACGGTGTTTTACCACTTCCTCCATTTGTGTTGAAAGCCATGTCCGGCGCCAGCGACGAAGAAATCGACACGGTCAATGCTGTGAAAATGGCGACGGACGACGTACAAACGTTGTTGTCCGAACACGCGTTGGAGGCCATTCACAATGTTGGTGGCAGTGCCGGACCCACAAAAACGGGGACCCCCGAAGAAGAAGCCGCGAAATTGTCCAACGTGCTCAACACCAACCCAAACAAAGGTGCATTGGCGCATTTGGATTCCGCAAGCATTAAAAAGACGCACGAAGCAGCAGTCACGTCCATTCAAAAATCACATCAAAAAGCATTGGCACAAATCAAAAGAGCCGTCACCATGGCGTACTTGCATCAAACGACGGCGACTGCCAAAGGCAATGGAAAACATGCCCCGGACGACGAAGCTTTGGGTGACGCGTTGGCGGTGGCAAGAGAAGGCGCGTCGGAATTGCTTCATGCAACCCACGAAGAGGCAGTCGCACGCATTCAAGCGGAACATCAAGCTTCGTTGAATAAAATTGGGGCTACACAAGAAGTGGCTCTTCAAAGCATGGGGGTTTTTGGTGCGGGCAGTGAAAGAATAGCCACGGCCAAAAAAATTCGAGCGCAACACCAAGCGGCGACCAGCCACATTGTTCAAAAACACAAAGCAACGATGCAGGGCATTGCTTCTCGAATGAAAAAACACCATGAAAAAACAACCAAGGCAGTACAGGCCATTCGTAAAGAACACGCCGCCGCCGCCGAATCCATTGACAATCGTCACGAGGCTGCCGTTGGCAAAGCACTTGGCGCGGGTGGTCAGGGTGGTGCGGTGCAAGTGGATGAAAGTGTGTTACTGTCAGCGGTACTGCATGGGGTGCAGGGCGATGCGGTGTTGGTACCCGCTTCTGGTTTAGATTTAGCATTGGATTCGTCACTTCTTCGTTGTCGTTTTGGATTAAATGCAAATGTACCCGGTTCAAGAGTACTTCAAATCCATGAATCCGAAGACAAGGAAGAAAAACCTACCCGCAAAGAATTTTTAAAATGTACCGTGCCGGAATGGGCACCCACCATGAATGGTGGTCAACCCATGGTGCCTGTTCTGGGTTCGATTGACGGTGGCCAAAGTTGGTTTGGAAAGGATAAAGTGACCCTCACGTACGGCATTCCTGTGGATGTCAAAGAAGAAACCGAGGAAGCCGTCAACGAATTGCAACAGGTCTACGACCAATGGAAAAACACGTACACCACCATGTATGCAAAATTAAACCAAAGCAACGTGGCACAAAACATGCATTCTTTGGACTCCAGTGTTGTCAAAGACCACACTGACTTGGAAAAGAACATGTTGCATGTCCGGCAACGTCGTGATCAAGCCCGTCTTGATTTGAATGCGGCCACGGTCGCCTTTTCCCACTACGTGCTGGCAAAAAAGGCCGCGGTGGATTTGTATTCCTTGTCTCAAAACGTAACGTTCACGGCCAAGCGAGCCGCTCTGTTGAAACAACAAAGCGATGATTTAAGAACTCATGCGCATGAAATTTACGCCACGTCGGAAACGGTGATCGGCAACATTGAAAAACAAATCGATGGCAAAGTAAATGACAGTACCAAGGCAAGAGTGGCGATGGAAAACCAAGAAGAGATGCTGACCACGTTGTTGTTGGTCATGTCTGATTTAGGTCGTTCCCGTATAGATGTGGCGGCGGAACTTCGTCCGCTGTCAGTGACCTGTGCCAAGTACAAAGCCACTTTTGATGCCGACACGGCGACCGTGTCCGATTTGGAATTGCAACTCATGGCACCAGGAAAGTCAACGGAAGACGTCACCAGTCGTCGCATGTCTGCTGCTGCTTTGCCCAAAGCCAAAGCGGCCGTTCTTATGAGCAAAGGTATGTTTCAACCTTGTTTGGTCCAAGCCAATGCATTGAAACAACGTCTTGCCAGCATGGACCGTGATGTCGCCAAAAAAGAAGCACAAGCCACGGAATTTCGTTCACACATTAAAAATATCCGTACATCGATTGAAGACACGGAAACGGAAACCAATGAACTTCGTTCTACCATGGAAACCGCGCAAGGCAAATTGCAATGGTCCATGCGTGCCATGAAAGAAGCGGCGTACAACGGTCACCGTGCCGAAGAATTGGAATTGACCACCAATCAAATGAAAGACACCAAAAAAACATTGCTTGAAGCAAAAAAGAAATCAGAAATCGCTCAATCCAATGCCGCTTCCAAAGATGTAAAAAACGATGGTCGAATCAACAATTTCTTGCGCCCATGGGGTAATCAAGTCCATCATGAAATTTTACCGCCCAACACCGCCGACGACTGCGTTGGTGGCACTGGACGACGTGTGGGTCCTGCGATGCATCCCTGTGGTACTAAAGCTGAAATGGGTGAAGGGCCCATTGAAATTGTACCCACGATCACAGCAGTCACCGGTCCAGCGGACAGTGGCACGGGCGGTGCTACGGGCGGTGCTACGGGCGGTGCTACGGGTGGTGCTACGGGTGGTGTTACGGGTGGTGCTACAGGCAGTGCTGCTACGGGCAGTGCCAGCACCGGCAGCGCCAGCACTGGCAGTGCCAGTGCTGATCCCCTCGCCATTGCTCGCAAACACGGCTGTGAAGTGGACATCAGTGAAAGATGGTGCCCAAGCATGGAATTGTGCTACCGTTGGATGGAAGGAGCCGATCAGTCTGCTTGTCCAACGCTGGAGCTCAACCCTTCTCACATGGTCGAGGAAGTCATTGTTCGGTACCCAGGAATCATTGATGACAACAACGCGACCAATGCCACCGATGGCAATGACGATGCCATTGTTGATGTACCTTGTTTTGAAGACGATGGTGAAACACCGTGTGCGTTTAACAACAACCCCATTGTTTTAGTTGAAGCCATGCAAGTGGTGCGTCGTCGTCGTGATTACGTGCGCAGTCAACTGTTGGAGTTGTCTGAACAAGAACAAAAAAGTGACGAGGATCAAGAAGAGTTGGACAAATGGGAAGACAAACGTGACCAATACGGTCGAAGTGAAAATTTAATTGTTCGCCGATTTGCGAAAGTTTGCAACGATAGAAATGATGTCTTGGATACATTGAACGAACAATTAACCACAACTCGGCAGGAATTGAAAAGAAGACACCAAACGATTCAAGCCAGTGATGTACCGATGCCCGGTGTACAAAAAGTAGTGGATGCATTGGACCGTGATCTTCAATCGGTGGAAACACAAATGGATGATTCCAAAGACGATGTCGTTGAATGTGATCAACAACGTGAGTTGTGGGAAATCTTTTCCAACCATTCTGGTTACACTGCCACGAAACACCAAGACGAACACGACGACGACGAGGAAGAAGAAGAAAAAGATCTTGTTGTTCCAGTGGTTCCTGTGCATATGAAGGGCAGTCTTCAATTAAGAGGTGCTATACCAGCACGCGTTGTCTTGTTTCGTAAATCTATTCGTTCCATTATTGCTGAAGTATTGCAGGTGAACACGATGCAAGTTCATGTGAATGTGAATGAACCGACCACGGAGGGCGGCAATGCATATTCAGTCGACATTAAATTTGGTACGCGTGAAGAGGCCCTGCATGACGCGACAGTGATTCGACGCAGCAACCACAACGAAACCAACAAACATATTGTGGGAGCTTTGCATGCCGAAGGTCTTATTTCGTTGAAATCGGTGTCATTGGCAATGGAACCCGTTGAAGGCGATGACAAGAATAGTCTGGCCATTTCTGCTGAAAAAAACGCTGCGAAACGCAATGCGAACAAGAATGCCGCCAGAAATGCTAAATTGCAAAGTTCAGAATGTAAAATTAGAACCAATGAATTGACCATATTAAATCGTCTGGCCAGTTCCTTAAAACATCGTTATATTTCAATCATTACTTTGAATCAAAAACGAAAGGAATTTGTGAAATTGGTGAAAAGGTATGGTGCCATTCGTAAACAAGTCAAATACGATTTGAAATACATCACATTGCACAATTGCCCAATGCCAAAAAAAGCACATGTACCATTGACCGATGCATCTAAAAAAGCAGTGACCAAAGCTGCCGATCAAGCAGACAGTCAATTGTTACCATTGGCGGGTCTTTCTTCTGCCATTGCGGCAGCACAACATAATTTTACTCGATTCAATGTAAATGCTACTGTCAATGGTACAAATGGTACAAATGGTACAAACATGACCACGTCGACGAACAACACTAGCAGCAACAGTGCTGCAAATGCCACAACTGCGCCCATTCAACAGGTCAAGGTTGCCACTTCCACCGGAAATGTTTCCATTCCTTCAAACAAACTTGCTGCTTCGTTGACCAATACATCAAATAAAATGGTGGAATCATTGTCCATTTCAGGTTTGCCCAATCCGGCTTTGTCCATGGATGAATTGGAATCCGCATTGTCCACGACCCTCAATGTTGATTTAAATACCATTATCATTACTGAAATCGCACCGGCTGAAGAGGAGGAGGAAGAAGATGCAACATCAATGGTACGCTTCAAATCAACCCGTTCTCGTCGTTCGTTGTCCAATTTACGCAGCAATGCCAATGTATTTCTTGAATTGGAAGAGAACGACGACGAAGACGACGAAGAAACCAAGGATGAAGAGGGGAACATTGTGACTCAAGAAATTGAAGACGGTGAAACCAAAACCTGCCGTGATTTATATGGGTTGGAAGATGCCCGTAAAAACAAAACATCACCTGTGTGGTGTTATGCTTACGTTCATGACAAACAAGCATGCGAAAACCATTACGTCAGCAGTACTCAACATCGTTCCAAAGATCCACGCACCAGCAAACTCCGATCCGTTGCCGCCTGTGATTTTGATCAAGAAGACGGCAGTTGTACACGTTCCAATTGGATGAAATGCGGAAGTGGTCAATACCACGACCAATACTCAATCACATTTGAAATTACATTACCACCCTCTGAATTGGGTCAACAGATGGAGGTCAAAGATACATTGGAACGTTTATCAGATCCAGAAGATACGACTGGTTCCATGAGTTCTTTGACCACCAATATGGCCACATCATTACACGTCAATGCCAGTTCATTGGCCATCGTTGTCCAAAAGAAACCATCCAAACCGGCAACAAAAGAAAAGAAAGAAGATGCAATGGCACCTACAATTGCACCCGCAACGACAAAGGACATTGAAACCATCAAGCACAACAAAAAAGCAACACTGAAATTCAACGAAGCAACAACATTAAAAACATTGGCGGGGAAATTGCTCTCAAGAAAAAATATCAGTGGGTTTGATCGCGAACGCGCCGAAAAAATGATGGAACGAGCAGATGAAGCCGAAAGCAAAGCGAAAGATGTGTTGTTTCATGTTTTGAAAGAAAGCCCAGAGAGCACCAGCAGCAGTAGCAAGGGCAAAAAGACCTCGGCCAATAAACCAATTTTGCAAGTTAAAGACGCAAACGAGAAATTGTACGTTGCGCGCGGCGAAGAAAAAGCAGCCACTTTGAAATTAGAACAATTGGTGAATAATTTGGACGATGCCACAAGTGTTGACGACCAAACAAAACAAAATATTTCTTCTTCTTTATTGAAGAAATTGCATGAACGGCAAGAAGAATTGGCCAATAAAACCATGGGCGCCAAAAAGAATTTGACGGCCATTTCAGCCAACACCAAAGTGGCCATGGACGAAAGTAAATTGGCCAATGCGACTGCGGCCGCAGCATCCCCTTCTGCTCGAGTTTGGGAAGAAAGAGCTCGAACACTTGCTGGCTGTGAAAATTCCAAAATGGACGACAGTGCATTTACTGGTGCTGGTATTAACACCACGGGTGCTTCAACAGACGACATGATGGAACAATATTTTGATCATTTGGAATATTGCCAAGCACACAACGGTGCCGCCATTACATCCGCCAAATGTGTCCTTTTGAAATCCAACTTGGATGCGTGGGAAAGTGACAACGGTGGTGCAAACACTTTGTCCAGAACATTAAGACGTTGGTTCGATCATGCTGGGATTTCAATTCCACGTTTGTCAATGACATCGGAAGATCTTGCCCTGGAAAAGAAAACATTTTCCAATGCAATAAAATCAGAGCAAAGCACGATGTGTACTGCATCCAGCGATGGCAAATTAGGTAAAGCAATACGACTCCTGTTGCGTGTTGTGTATTCTGTTTCGTTGTTCCAATGTTTGCCCGGGGGTTTTTTACTCATTTTCATTTATTTTTTATTTTTTCCTCCGCCAATTTTTGTTGTTGTTTTGTTGACATTTGAATTTCCCCTTGTTGTCCATCTTTTTTTTTATAGCTTGCAACGCCATTGATGACCCATCATGGAATTTGTTCGAAGCCATGGATATCATGGATGACCGCAGCATTTTAGATTTAGGCATTAAAACCTTGGTGCCCATTTGGTTTGTCCCCGGTCAACACAAACATCAACAAGCAGCAGGGGTGTGTGCCAACAGTGTCCCTCGATCGGAGTCAGCAAAAAGTACCACCCCATCGTGCGCACATGTGTGCACAATGGCGGAAGTGCACAATGCTGCTAAAACCGGCAGTTTCAAAAACGATGCCTGTGGGTGGACCGACGATACCTACACGTGTGCGACAACAACATCAACGGCCTCCAACAAAGCTTGGTGGCCCACTGCTCAATTCGAACCAGCGACGGGGGTCTATTCCGTAACGGCCAGCAAAGATGAATTGGGAGTATGTGCATGGCAAAGAACAAGTGGTGTGTATTGCTGTGCAAATACCGTGCCGTCCACCAAAGAAGAAGGCAATGTGATTGAGAAATGTTCCGAAATATTGGTTGATACGGGCTACACCGATTACACCAATCATACAACATCGGAGAACGATACCAGTAGTGCTGGCATTGGCAAAGAATGGAAAACGTTAGCGACAAAACACCCAAAAACCATGTTGAAGGAAGCAATAGTGAAAGCAAAGGCAATGGTCACAAAGGAAGCCATGAAATCGGCCGTGGAGAGTTCCAAAAACATTGATTTGGAAAAAGGTCCAACCAGTGATGCCATTGATGAAATTGAAAATGCTGTGGAAGATGCTGTTGTAGGTGCTGTGGCAACGGGTGGTACTGGTGGCAGTAGTACGGGAGCGACGGGGAGTGGTGTTACGGGTGGGGCGACGGGCAGTGGTGCAACAGGTGGGGCAGTGGATGGTACAGGCAGTACAGGCAGTACAGGCAGTACTGGCAGTGCTAGTACAGGCACGGCGGAGAGTCAGTTTTTGGAAACTAAAACTAAAACGAGATTGAGAAGACAAAGGTGAAATTCGTAAAATGTAAAAAGAGATGTACATGTATTATAATAAAGAAAACAGATAAATATTAATTTGTTCAGTCCCGGTATCTACAGTACTTTTTCAATCTTTCTCTTCCAATGGTATTGTAATGGCATGATGTATGTGCATGTATGTCATGTGGATGATCTCTGGCATGATGTGACAAAAGATGTCCTTGACCCCGAATTTCGAGGCCACTTCGCTTTAATTTCTCGGCAGTTTCGCAGTTCGCACACAGTTTCTGTGATCCATCAAAACTTCACACCCGTCACCTTGTTCCCATATCCACAACCATGAGAGGCTTCAAACCCGTCACGTCCAGGCTCATAGCCCGCAAAGAGCGTGCCAAAGAACGAAGAATGCACGAAGAAAGATTGCGTAAAATACAAAACCGAAAAGTTGGTCGAAGACGTAAACCCGGTGCTTGGGTTGATTCAGGTTTTGACAATGCACCACCTCGAACAGTGGGCATGCGGCATTTAGCCGTCAACGCAAAGCGAGAACGATTGATCGAAGAGAGGTGCGAAGAAATAGAACGTCAAAACAGATTGTTGTTGGCAAGAATGACTCAAATTATGGCTTCGAAAAGTAATTTTCACAGTCTTCCGCCCGGGCCCAAATCCTTGAATATTGGTACCAGAAGAAAGGAACTCATGCGCATTGTCAGTGAAAACGAGAAAATACTTTCACGTATCAACGGTGTTGAAGCACAATACAACGTGAAACAATGGGAAACTGATTTTGAAAAAATGTCCGCCATCCGTGAATCTTTGTCCAATTTTTATCCTGACGAATACGGGAACGACGCCGGTGCAAAAGAGAATGGTGGGGTAGAAAACGAGGGTCCCTCGACAAACGCTTCCAAACAGAGTCAAGGCCGTCGCGCTGCTTCTGCCGCTCGAAGTCGTGAAAAGAACACACGCTTGGACCGAGTTTTATTGGTCAGTAGAGAAAAGGGAAAACCGGGAAGGTACGCAGCAGAAAGGCCGAAAGGTGCGGCAACATCATCGGGTCGTTCTAAACGTCGTGGTCAATCGGCATCCAGTGTACGAAGGAACAAAGGGCCTTCCAGCATAGTGTTCAACAGTACGACAACGATGCAGATGAAACCAGTACCACCACGCAATACAACGGGTGAAAGAACTGGTGGGCGAGCAGGAAATACTGCACAAGCAGCAGCAAAAAACTCAGTAGTCGATGCGCAAGCACCAGAAACAATGAGTGCGGGTTTGTTGAATAGAAAAGAAGACAATGGAACAGATGATACTGCTACAGCAGCGATGAAAAGAAAAGAAGAAGAAGACACTGCAAAGAAAGAAACAGAAAAAATGATGAAAGCGAAACGAGAAAAGGAGAAGTTGGCGAAAGAAAAGTTGGCGAAAGAAAAGGTGGCGAAAGAAAAGGTGGCGAAAGAAAAAATGGCGAAAGAAAAGGTGGCAAAAGAAAAGTTGGCGAAAGAAAAGGTGGCGAAAGAAAAGGTGGCGAAAGAAAAGGTGGCGAAAGAAAAGGTGGCGAAAGAAAAGTTGGCCAAGAAAAAAAAGGAGGAAAAGGAAAAACTCAAACAAGAACAACTTGAAAAAGAAAAAGCCAAGAAATTAGCAGAAACTCTAGCGGAAGAGGAAAGAAAAAAGATAGAAGCATCCAAACTTGCTGCTGCCACCGCTGCAAAAAAAGACCCCGTCTTAGAAGAAGAACACAGGTGGGACGAAGACAATGCCTTTACCAAACAACAATTCGTAGATTTCTACGGGGGTGTAGAAGAATGGAACGTCGCCGTCAAAGTCTTGCCCGGTGAGTTGGATCACGAAGAGGAAATAGAAACGGAACAAGAAGAACAGTTGAAACAGGAACAATTGAAACAGGAACAATTGAAACAGGAACAATTGAAACAGGAACAATTGAAACAGGAACAATTGAAACAGGAACAATTGAAACAGGAAC
>Ga0115005_10005267_pt1 | contig 10240 bp, 7 predicted proteins | sample ArcOceMetagenome_FD_87163 | JGI IMG/M metagenome (GOLD analysis project Ga0115005, IMG submission 87163) | Marine eukaryotic phytoplankton communities from Arctic Ocean - Arctic Ocean - Greenland ARC118M Metagenome | ecosystem: Environmental > Aquatic > Marine > Oceanic | place: Arctic Ocean...
AGTGACGAATGATGTCGGACGCAATGAAATTGCCCAAACTCTTGAAACACACACGGAAGAAATTCATGAAAGCGTAAGCGGTGTGAATCTTGCTGCTCTAGCACTGGATGATAAACATTTAGAGACTCCAACATCCGAAGTACCGGCTACGCCGCCGAAACCAAAGGCGGAAGAACCTGTTGACCCATTGGCAATGCTCATGAATCCAAGTTACGGCACAAGTGCAAGCGCAAACTTTAATATGAATAATCAGGTGAATAGTCCCTATCAAAATCCACCAGCGAATAATGGTCCTGGTCCATACGGAATGCAGTCTCCTCCTCAATATGCGTCACCACACCATCATATGATGCCCCAGCCGTATATGACGATCCAAGTTCAGGTCCCTGCTCAACTATTGCCAGGGAGGCAAATGGTGGTTCCTGCGGCGCCTGGGTATAATATTCCAGTCATTGTTCCAGAAGGTGTACAGGCTGGAATGGTGATTCCTGTAACTATACCAAACATTTATGCACGGAATGCCATGCCAATGGGGTATGGTATGCCTCCCGGACAGCAGATGCCAGGTATGCAAATGCAACAAATGCAACAGCAACAGCAAAATCCAAAGCCAATGCAGCAGAATCACAATTCTCCAATGGCTAAGAAGGAAAACAAGCCTGCTCCTGGATCTTGGGCAGCAAAAGCAGCCGCCGGCGCGGCGAAAAAGTGATTTACACAAATGATGAGTTCGAATAAAGTACGTGTAGTACAGTATGGTGCAGTAAAGGAAGAGGGCCATGTCTTGTACATCTTTGAAATGTAGCGGTTTGTCTTTGACCTATATCGCAGCTGTCACTTGACCGTGTGTATAGTATGAATCAAGTTGAAAGTTTTGGTGGATAGCATTTGTTTAATTTTAACCATAAAGTACTAAATAGAGAGAAAAGGGACTTTGTTGACTATATGTGCATTACCTTACCATTACGTCAACCTCCTCATCCGTTAATTCCAAAATGTTATTTGGTACACCAGGCCTGGGGATCGACACCGTTTCGTTAGGCTCCTTTCCTTCCCGTAGTCTAATGACATCCTCGAATGCTTTTCTTTTTTTACAAGCTGCATCAAATTCCAACACCCCCTTGAAGAATTCTTGGTTATTCAGTTGCTTTGCCCCTTCACCTTCACCTTCAGTTCCATTCATATTTTTCCAAAAGTCTGGCGAAACTTTGTATTTGAGGAGCTTATGCCATTCGTCACATATCGTATCAGAAGCAATGCTTTTCCCTTCACACATAGGCAGTGATACTATATCATCGTAGACATCATCTGATCGAAGAGATACAGCCAACTGATATCCCCTATACGCAGACCAGAACCCAACCGTTCCTTCAAACAGAAATGATCCAGCAGTCTTGAGTAACGATTGTTTTGCTTCTGCCTCTTCCATGGCCTTGACTTTGGCCTTGCCTCCAATCATTCGAACTGCGCCTCGTGGGAGATAACGGACTGTCAAGAATGCTACAATCCCTACACCAATTGATCCAATGATTGCTTCTCGTTCCACTTCCATCAATTTCTTGATAACTTTTGTTTCGGCTTCATAATTTTCGGGCTTTTCGTGAGGTGAAGTGAGGATACTTCTGTTAGCCTTGATCAAGTTGAGAAAGAGATTTTTATATTCCAACTCCCTCTCTCGTTCCTTCTTTATATTTGCTCTCGACCTTAGCCGATTGAATTGGTCTTCTTCTTGTGACATTGATTTAACGATGGCGGTGGAATGATTAAACAAAAAAGTTATAGTTGTTAGTGTGATATGTCGATACCAGGTATGCCTTCAGTTCAGTTCTATCTGTATTGATATCCAACTGAAAACCTACTTTAAACATCTTGGGCAGCGACCTAGCAGCGACAATATACGTGTGGTTTTGAAACTTGAACAAAATCCCAAGCCAACTTAAAAATTATGCGAAAATTTGGAAAATGTTTTTTAAATTTACAAACTGATTTGTATGTTGCATACCACTGTCTCATCAATGTGTGATAATCATCACTCGTATCAAGCTCGTATGTACATTATCAAAACTTGTGCACCCCAAAACGAATTTCTCTATAATATTCCGGAGTGTATAAAATATACAGGTGAAACCCCTTTAAAACCCAAGAGCTTCATCCAATGCGTAAAGTGCCTTATCCTGTCGCTCAAAGCCATCCATAAGTTGCGACTCTGTGATATTAAGAGGAGGAGCAATGTGCAAGTGAGGAGGTCTGAGCAATCCTATAAGTCCATTCTCGGTGTACGCCTTCTTGTACGCAACGAATGCGCTGTCAATTGCAGTGTGTTGCAACTGAGGGTTTGATCCATCAGGAGTGTGCACATCAAAGCATCCGAACATTCCAATTGATCTGTATTGCTTGATCGATGGATGGTTTTCACTGATTGTCTTCATTGCGTCTTCAAATTTGGGCGCAAGGGCTTGGACGTGACCAAGGACATCATTCTTAATTAGATATTTGACATTTTCATAGGCACATGCCATTGCAACAGGATGGCCCTGATAAGTTGAACCCTGAATGAAGATAGTAAAGGATCAGAAGTGGTAGTTCAATATGATAAGACCTTACAATCTTCACGAAGACAATAGAACGAGACTTACCCATCCGAGAGGCATGTCATCAAAGGCATCCATAATATGTTTTCTAGTAGCCATCATGGAAATTGGTAATGCAGCGGAAGAAAGACCCTTTGCAGCAGTGATGATATCAGGGATCACTCCATCGTAGTGCTGGAAACCGAAGAGCTTTCCGGTACGTCCAAATCCTACCATGACTTCATCACAATGCAAAAGAATGTCGTATTTGTCACATATTGCACGAACTCCCTGCATATATCCCTTGGGAGGAACAAGGACACCACCTCCACCAACAACTGATTCAAACTGGATCAAAGCGATGGAATCAGGGCCTTCGTTCAACACCTGTTCTTCAAGCATGTTCAACGCCATTTGCGTCCTCTCTTCTTCTGTGTCCCCCTTGAGATCCCAGAATAGTGGATAAGGATTTGATGCCTTGATAAATCCAGGAATAAGATCTCCTCCAAACCATCTACGGAAATCTCCAGTCGCCTGCTGCGCGTTGGAAGTTCCTCCATGATAACTTCTATACCAATTGATAACCTTGTATTTTCCAGTGTAACGGCGTGCACACATAATCGCTGCCTCGTTCGCCTCGGAACCACTACTGGGGAAGACCATTCCTTGCAAGTCACCCGGCAAAATCTCTCCACAGAGTTTTGACAAACGAGCTCTTACCTCTGCAATTCCAAGCCCTCCATAAACGAATGGTAGTTCCTTCATTTGTTTCATGGTGGCATCAATGACGGAATCAGGGAGATCGTATCCTAAGTTAGAACATATAGCTTGCGAAGTCCAGTCAAGGAATTTGTTGCCCTTATCATCAAATAGGTAGGGTCCTTCTCCGTGTGTGATGATTGGAGTATTATGACGTGCCTTTCCAGGTGCCCAGGTAAGCACTATTATTTTGAGAAAGAGGAGGAAAATCAAACAAATGTGAGCGAAATGACCGTTTGTAGAACATTGAACTAACTATAAATGACATTTGAGAGTACTGCACTCACTGACATGATCACTGACTGCATCACGGATCTGAGCAGAAGACCAAGATCCCATTGGCAAATCATGATCTGGTGATATAGAGATTGGAGCGTTGTTCTCGATCACTTTCTGCGTTTGCAAATGAAAAGAAGAATTAGAAAGGGACCAAGACCTAAAATAACGTCGATTTTGAATGAAGAACTTACAATCAATGCAGGGCTCTTGTGTGGCCAGCTTCTGCTGCCCTTTACTACCTGTCTAGCAATGTTAGATGCAACGGCGGATGCTGAAGAGGACATGTTATCTGAGTATTTATGTGAATGAATGCAGTTCCAGGAATAATGCGGAAGAAGAAAGATCTGAAGAATCTCATTGAGAACGCTTGTTGAGAAAGAAAGGCTGTCCCGAATTCAATGCATACGTCACGTGAATTCTCTCTCTATAAGAAACTTTGTGAAAGAAGAGGTCCAATTTTTCCAAAATCATTTCCTATACGTCATGTATACGTCATCAAATAATGTTTGATCGTATGATATCTTTTGTGTCAAGAGCCCCAGATCAAATCAAATGAACTCTACAAACGCCGCATTCAATGTGAAAGTGTTATGCGTAGTACCAGTTCATCGTTTCTCCCAACCATACTGATCATAGCAAGTGCATTTTTGAAACATTTCTCGGCATACAGTGTTCCGATGAGTGGTAATGTATTTCTCGGTATTGACTGTGGCACCCAGTCTACAAAAGCAGTTCTCTATCATCCTAGCAGTCGCTCCATCAAGGCGAGGGCTGCAGCAGCTTACGATCTAGATCCATGCGATACAGCGAAGAATGTTGGAAGAGCCGAGCAGCATCCGCACAAATGGATCAGAGCACTCCACATATGCCTCAAAGAGCTGTCGCCCATCATCCAACAAGAAGGTTACAAAGTATGTGGTGTAGGTGTCAGTGGCCAGCAGCACGGAATGGTTCCACTAGATGAGAATTTTCAAGTCATTAGATCTGCCAAGCTCTGGTGCGACGTTGAGGCTGCATTAGAGGCAAAAGAATTCTCGGAAAAAGCTACGAAAATTATGCATGGAGTGGTTGGTTCGGGTTGTACATGGTCCATACCCCCAGGATTTACTGCACCAAAAGTCATGTGGATGAAGAAGAATGAACCTGAACTATTTGAGAAAGTGAAATGGCTAATTCTGCCACACGATTATGTTAATTTGTGTCTTTCGACGGGGCTTGGATATGACATGAAGGTGGAGGAATGTGAATCAGAGGATGCAATCAAGAGCTATTTGCCTAGTGTATCTCACATTGATACTACATCTGTGATTCCTACCACAGACGCTGGTGACGCGTCAGGAACTGGACTTCTACACCCTCAAAACCCTGAGTATGTAAAGGAGTTAGCAGACATTATCGACGATAACTTCGAGTCCTGCCTTCCAAAGATTCTATCTCCAAATGACATCAGTGGGTATTTATCAAGCCATTGGAAGGAAATCCTGGGCGTGAATGTAGAAGGTGAGAAACCCATCCCAATAAGTGTAGGAACGGGAGATAACATGGCTTCAGCAATGGGCTGTAAGTGTACTGAATCTGGATCGGCAGTGCTGAGCTTGGGAACTTCAGGAACAATATTTGGTGTCAGTGAGACCCCTGTAACGACTGGGACCCCTGTTGCACCCTTTAACGATGCAACTGGAAGGCATCTCCCTCTTGTGTGCGTAATGAGCTGCACTGGAGTGCTGAATTCTGTTTTGGAACATTGGTGTTCTACGCCCAATGGGAAACTTAGTCATTCAGAGGCAACAAAGCTTGCCGAGGATGTTCCACCTGGTTGTCATGGATTATCATTCCTTCCTTATTTGGGAGGCGAAAGAACTCCAGATTGGCCACACGCTTTTGGCGCACTATTAGGAGTCAGCCCCCAAAACATGGATTGTATGGCTGGAGGAAAGCCTGGCGTTATGTATCGTTGTGCTTTGGAGGGCATCACATATTTAATGGCCGATGCTCTAGAACAGATGCGCAAGTCTTGTGGTCAAGGGTTTCAACCCAAGCTCGTGTTTGTTGTAGGGGGAGGATCAAAGAACAAATTTTGGAGGCAAATGCTATGCGATGTGCTTGGAGTGGAGCTGACATTTCCTACCGAACCAGAGAGTGCTGCTTTGGGTGCTGCGTTTCAGGCTGGAGCTGCCGCGACTGGAATGAGAGTGGATGAATACATTGCAAAACAAGAAGTGGAAATTGAGGACTGCATTGTAAAACCCACTACTGATGAAACCAAACTGAGACTATACCGTGAAAGTCTTGAGAGGTATAGATTGTATTCAAACAAATTATTTGAATGATTACAAGGTACCATACTATGCGCTATGAATGTGGCACTTTTTTCTCAACTTTATACTCATGTTGCGATGGCTAAGTTTTCTAGCTATACAACATTACCTAACTGAAGATATTATTCACTTGACGATCATTTTGACTTGGGCGTTATTAATACCAATGTTTTGATTTGGTCGTTATTTAGTAAGACCGATGCAGATTGATACGGCGCGGCACATACTGCTGTACAAGCGGAAAGTCTTGAAGTGCAGAAATGACTAGCATTGATTGACTACATTGCACTTTCATTTGCGCAGCTCTTCCTAAGCGATGGACGCACAACTACTACTGTAAACCTAGATTGAGTAGGGCACGATGATTATCATACTTCATTCAAAACGTCGAGCGAACACAAACCCTGCCTCGGAAAGACTTCGCCCATTGGCTCCCGCACCCAGTAATCTTCATCTTTCTTCCCAAAACTGTATTTGTACTTCATGACCCTTATGTATTTTGGCTTAGCACCTTCAAAGGGATCAACTGCAATCAATTTCATAACTTCGGGATCTTGCTCCAATAATTTCTTAAGAAGAGAATACATCCAAGGATTCTGACCGATATTACCTCCTCCCAATGCCGCGATCCACATGAGCCAATCTAAACGATAGTGGTACGGACTAATAAATCGAGGGATACGATTGACTTTTCCTGGCTTGACTTTGAACTCGTATTCCCTCCAAGGGCCATTATCATCTTTTGCCGCTTCGATGATCAATTCGACGCGCTCTTCCTCGACGGTCCCAAATGCACCGTAGGTATTCACCAGGCGGAGAGGATCAAAGGACCCGTTCATTATTTGTTTTTTTGATAATAGATTTTTCACTACGGGAATCGATAGTTTTGTAATAAGGGCGAAAAATGCAATATTGGTGCTTTGTCTCAGAATATTACCCGTGCACTTCTTCGTTGATAAATGAATATATGCTGCGATTGACGCAGATGTGGTGAATCCTGGCGTGAAAAGCTTGGAAACGAAAGCATCGTCAAAGCAATAAATGGCCGGCAACTTTAACAAGAATAGTGAAAGAAAAATGTGTCAGTATTGAAATGATAAATTGCCTGCAATCTATGATGAGAAGAATAACAAGACATTCGAGCGTAGACTGCAGTCTTACAAAAACCAACCCTGAATAGCACTACTGTACTCACCATTGTCAGCCAATTCAGGAAGCTTTTGTCATTAACATTGGCAACAGCGGTAAGAATGCATTTATTTTCAAACTAGCATCGACAACTAAAGTCGTTCATTCAACCTACCTTAGATTCCCCGATGTAATGAGAACACTCTGAAAGACTAATTGGATCGCCCCTCCGGCAATCCGCAAGTCCCTTCCAAGAGGTAATATCAACAACCAGGGAGCAACCAACTCAACAAAATGATTAAGTAACACCTCTAAACGATGCCAAAGTTTGGGCATTTTATGAAAGTACCGTGTCAATGGATTTGGCACAGGCTGGGTTTCATAAAAATAGTCCATGGTACTGAGTTTCTGTGGTCCAGAGAATTTCCATTTAGGATCTCCACTTCTCAATTTGATAAGTCCTGCTCCCATCATAATTCTAAACAAAAACCATCTCATTGCCCACAATGTAACAGCTGGGACTGGTGCTTTGCTTGGAATTTGAGAGAGTGAAAGAAAAGGAGCCATGAACATGGCATGAAATGTCAGTTCTGCCAATTGCGGTTCCCAGCCAAATCCATAAAATGGACCACCAACACTCATCAACGATCTTTGACAAATCCACAGACCAATCAATATGGGGACATTTGCCGCCCCAAGTGCAAACATAGTAAACGATAAGCCCATTCCCGTCATGGCTATCCCATCCAGCCATGCATTCATGTTATTCCCTCTATCCTCTTTGGACATGAACCAAAGGACTGTCGGGTAGAGCCTACCCAGTCGATCCGATCGGTCCCATAAAAGTTCTCTCATATTTTGAAAAATATTTGAACTATTGAGCTTATCACCAATAACCCTTCCAATTTTTGTACTCTTCACTATTGAGAAAGGGCCATCACTGAATTGATTGAAAGTTGGCAAAGGTTCCATCGTCTTACCAAGTACTTTCTGTTCCTGCCACCATTTCTCCCTACGTTTCCGTTTCTCTCTGGCTCGCTCTTCCACGTGATCTAATACATCTCTAGCTGGTGTGATACCGTTATCACCAATCAAGCCTTTATTTTGTCGAGAAGCGACGAGGAATGCTGTCATGTAGACAAACGCCAATCCTCGCAAGAAAAGTATCCTTACAAGAAAATAGCTATTTATTCCTCTGGTTGCTGCAGCTGTTGCGACCGCGGTTGATAACGTAGCTGAAAGGGAAGTCGAAGTCGACGTTGATTTATTTGCATTCATGAACCGATGGAGACGATTCCATCTGCCTTGATGATTGAAAACACGATTTATACCAAAAGTATTAGTACTAGTAGTCCGGCAGGTCTGGGAAATCAGGATGTCTTGACCTTGGTTGTTTCTTGATGTTATTACTACACTATGCGGAGACGGGACAAAGGCCAAGACTCTGGTAAATCCAAGCAGAACCGGATACCATACAAGGTACACATGATATTTCATCTTGCCATCAGAATGGGAGTTGTTGGTTGTTGGTTGACCGACTTCTTTTATGTTTATTTTGATACCAGTAAAACCAGTATCATACCGGCGAGGAGAGGACCTGAGGAGGAGCGTCAGTAGCGAATTTGAAATTGCAGAATGTCAACTATGATAGTAGATTTTTGACATGAAATTCATTTAACGGTTTGTTTCAAATAACTGTATGATTCCAGGTATCTAAATAATACAGTAGTTTTTAAAAGATCTGAGAGTCAAGAATGAAGATTTGAAGATGTGCCTTGCTGCCTGGGCCCATAGAAAAGCAGCATGCGATGAAATTCCAGGAACACACACTACCGCCAGGTATTGATTTTCTTTTACAACCAACTGCAAATTAAATACTCGGATATTACCAATTCATCAATGAATTCTCCTTCATCTACTCAAAAGGCTATGATAGTAAGAAGCAAAGGACGAGCTCTCCGCGGCAGATGCAAATGCATCCAGTGGTACGGTTGAAATTCAACAGCGCTAGAACACGTCGATGATCTCCAAGTTTTAATTTTTAATTTTCAATACTTCAAGACATTATTGGAACCTAAAGAAAATGCACTTGATTCTTCTGCAAGACAGCTTCCGGTCATTTATGATATATCCGTTCAGCAAGGCGTCACTGAAACCGGTGTTCTTCTGCACAAACTCTGCATGGCGGATGCATTGAAAGACGAGCAGGATGAGGAGCAAGTGTCACTGCCCACTCGAGAACTCATCAGTTTTTGCCCCAAGGCGCTCTCTCACAAAAGTGAAGTAGTAGATGATTTGCCTGCAATGGCTTGTCTCCCAGTGGCTGTAATGAGGATTATTTTGCGGTGGATCCTATGCATGAAGTTCAACTCTATTATAGAAGCATACATTTTCAATTTACTAATGATAAGCCTACTACTGTGTAGGTCTGTTATTTGATACCATACTAATAATGGAACGGTGCCACAGTTACTTGCCACACAGCTGGAGGGCGCTATTTTTGTGAGGCTTTTAGTATGATACTTATTGAATAGCCTAAATGAAGAGGAAGTTGAAATTTTGAGGTGCACCGAAAACTAGCCTCACAAGACTGACATTCGAGAAACAACTAGGCAGTCATCGCACTAAACAGTTGGAAGTATAGATTTTCCGTACTCTTAACATAGCCATTAAAATAAGTGACCGCCAAAAGGAGTGCGCTACAGCACGCCGTTCCCAAAAAGGGGTGAGGTACCAACACACACACGCTAAACTGCAGCCGGAGCGAATCGAAGATTTGAGACGGAGGCTTTGCTTTCAACTTGGAATAGCGTATGCGATACCATCATGACTGACTACCGCCAATACTGTGTTAACTGTCAACTCAAAACACCCAGATTTAAGTCTGATCACAGAGCCGTTATTGCGACTCTACGATTGGGCTCTGTCAAACACCATCGACGATATGTAAAAAGGCGGTCCAACTACCCAATACAGCCTGTGGAATTCCCTGATGGGGACCGAGCAGATACCCTATTGTCTGACCTTCAAGAAGCAGTCACACCGCCAACCCGAGAAGAAAGCCGTATTAGCTCATGGATCTCTGAGGCCACGTGGCAATTAATTGATCAGAAAGCCTTGGCGAGAAGGCTTGGAAATTGGGAGCAAGTCAGAGTTTTAAAACGACCAGTGCGAAGGGCATTGGCC
>Ga0115005_10005270_pt1 | contig 10239 bp, 5 predicted proteins | sample ArcOceMetagenome_FD_87163 | JGI IMG/M metagenome (GOLD analysis project Ga0115005, IMG submission 87163) | Marine eukaryotic phytoplankton communities from Arctic Ocean - Arctic Ocean - Greenland ARC118M Metagenome | ecosystem: Environmental > Aquatic > Marine > Oceanic | place: Arctic Ocean...
CGGCGTTGAAGGTTCTGGACGAGCACCAGGAACATTCTCTGTAGTTGCTGAAGCCTTGACTTTTGCAGGAATGTTTGGAGCCACAGATTCTTGATGAACGCTTGGGGGAGCAGGGCCTGCATCATTTCTTTCATCGCTCTCTGTATGCTGATCTATACTTGGTGTCCCTTTTTGGTTTGTCTGGACGGTCAGCGGCGTTGAAGGTTCTGGACGAGCACCAGGAACATTCTCTGTAGTTGCTGAAGCCTTGACTTTTGCAGGAATGTTTGGAGCCACAGATTCTTGATGAACGCTTGGTGGAGCAGCGTCTGCAGTCATATTTTCGTTACAAATTTCTACTTGGCCTTCGCTTAAAAACTCGCCTTTGCTTACTTTTGTCATTTCCATCGTGCTGGAATCTTGATGCTTAGCAGACGAAGAGTGAGCATTCTGATGAGAAGTAGATGCATCGTTTGAGTCCTTTGACGATGAAAACGATCTTTTTTTTTGGGCGCGTATACCGAATGCATTCTTCCCCGTAAATCCTACAGCTGCGGAGATTGTGCTTTCAGCTTTGTCCCAAAATTGTGAAAACTTCTTCGAAATGATAGCAATAGGGCTGCTGGATGATTGGGAGATGTTAGATTTCTTCTCAGGCGTCGAAAGCTTTGAATCCACTTTCTCTTTGGAAACTGTTTTTTCCGATTTGCCGATAGGTGTAGTGACTGTCAAAGTTGTACCAAGCAATGTACTACCCCCAGGAGCTGAAGCTCGAATCTTTTGTTGCTTTTCAGAATTTTCAGAGCTGTAGGATGATTCAGACATGGCGAGTTTCTTCTTAGGGGCCGATAGCTTTGAATCCTCTTTCTCTTTGGAAGCTGATTTTTTCGATGTGTCGGTACCAGGAGATGGTGTATCGACAATAATATTATCAATATTGGTTGATTTCTTCTTCCTACCTATTGTCAAATCAATATGATACATAGGCTCGCTATTAATTTCTCCTTCATCGTTGCTGGTGCCACCAGTAGAGGTCGTTAGCGCCACCGTGTAATTACTGGACGGACTATAGATACGTTTGGCTTTTCGTTTCCGGAAGCTTTGCCGTTGAATGTTATCGCCCCCCTCCATCGTGGGCGCGGATGACTTCCTCGATGCATTCTTTCTTTCCAGTCGCTTGGCTAATACCTGCTGGCGAATTGTTTCAAAAGACGACATCGATGATTTTGCGGGTTTCATCTTTTGGACTTTCGGTGAAGCATTATTTGGTGACAGCGTCAAGCCAATCGTATCTCCACCCTTACGGCTACGTTGAGATCGCCTCTTTTGAGGAATACATGAAGCTTTACCTGCACCTGAATCATTATCAGGTGACAGTGTCAAGTCAATCGTATTTCTCCCCTCAGGGTTATGTGGTGGAGATTTCCTCTTTTGTGAAATAGACGAAGCTTTACCTGTTCCTGAATCATTATCTGGTTGTGGCAGCAGCACCAAGTCACTCGTATTTAATGCGTCACTTCTGGGAAGAGATTTCCTCTTTTGTGAAATAGTAGAAGCTTTGCCTTCTCCTTCCTCAGCTTTGGAAGTCTCATCGCTTCTCTTTCTCTTCGTAGATAATTTAATCCTTGTTGATATTTTTTTCTCTGCAGAATTCGACTCATCGATGGAAACCTTTACAGACTTGGTACGTGGTGTAGGGTCGTTCTTTTTCTTCCTCTTCTTTGTATTTTTCTTGGCCTCTTGTTCCCTTTGATATCTCTTATATGAATCAACACACAGGCGTATTTCTCTCGTACTCAAATCCTCTGAGTCGCCATCCGAATATATGATGCGCCTACTTTTGGACCGGGCTGCACTTGCGAGAAGAAGAGTGTCAGGTCAACAACGGCAGAGATTTTGCATATAAACGGTTAATAACTATGAGCGTTCGCATGATAACTTACCAGCATTAATTCTAATCTCAGTAATGCGTCCTTCAAACCAACCATGGCCAGGGAAGAACTTGTGAAATGTGAAACCGACTACGGCATGTGAGAGATTGTGTCCTTCGTTGCTCATTGTTGATGATAATTTGAATTCTATAGACTCATAGATTTGCTCGATTTGTTGATTAGAGCAAGATTAGAGGGAGAGTTATCTGATCGCTCTCGGAATAACTTGTATTTGGCACTGTGTACGATACTACGAGCTCATCAGCGCTCTTCCTTGTGCTGCTTTTTTGTGTCGTGTCGTGTTATCTGCTGCTTTCTTTTGCAACAGCGAGACCGGGTTTCATTTTGTCGCAACAACAAAATTCAAAACTATTTTCGCGGGGGTGTCATACGAGTACGTCATACATCTTCGAATGAACTAGACTATTTTACAGTACCGTACGGTACGTGTAACTTCAACCTGGTACAGTACCGTACCCGCGTTGTCAAGTTTCAATCAAATCAAATTACTAACTGCTTCACATTTCACATTACAATTACACGTACCGCACAAACAAACATCAGACCTACTTTATCCATCTATTGAAATACTATTGGAATCCAAAATCGTCATCATCATCTTCGTCATCATCGATGATTAAATTCTCGTCATCCTCATACAAAGGCATTGACTTTTTGCCCATGCCCGACCCTTTGAATTTTTTCTTCTTTGTTTTCTTCTTCGGTATCTTTGATGTGAGACCTTTCTCGATGGCATCAATCAAACTGGCAGCTTCAATGCAATCAATCCCCCTTGTGGACGCCTGGATGCTCCTGCTTCTACCACTGTAACCCATACGCTGGCTTTTTTTCTCAACGTTTTGTTTTGGCACTACCACGCTTGAAAAGCCCATTCTACGAGCTTCGTTAACCCTTTTCTCGACAGATGCTACTTGTCTCAATTCACCAAGAAGCCCAATCTCTCCAACAAATGCAGTATCGGAGCGAATAGGTATGTTATACAAACTGCTAACGAGTGATATTGCGATAGCCAAATCTGAGCTAGTACCATCCTGTTTTGATTTATCCAAACTGATACCACCAACAACATTAACAAAAATATCTTGCCTACCAAAATATATTCCACACCGCTTTTGTAACACGGCAAGTATGAGTTGTAGACGTGACATTGAAATGCCCTCCACTGTTCTCTTGCCTGCAAAAGAAGGCGCCCCAGCAGGGGCAACCAGGGCTTGGACCTCCACTGTCATGGGGCGAATTCCTTCCAACACTAATGATATGGCACATCCCTCTACGTCCTGCATGTCCATTCTATTTGCGAGGAAGAACGAGGAGGGATCTGACACAGGCACTAACCTGCCCCCCTTGGTCGATGAACTACTGTAGACCCCCACTTCGTCGGAACTGCCAAATCTATTTTTTGATGCCCTGAGCATACGTAGATTAGGGCCTCCGCTACCCCTGAACTCGGTTCCCTCAAGGTACAGCACAGCGTCTACCATATGCTCAACCGTTCGGGGCCCTGCTACCCCTCCACTCTTAGTGACATGCCCAACAAGAATGATTGGAACTCCAGTCGATTTTGCAAGCCTAAGAAAGAGGCCTACACTCTCTCTTACTTGGGTAACCCCTCCTGCAGACGAGGCACCACCATTATCGCAAAGCATGGTTTGGATACTGTCAATAATTAAAAGAGAGGGTTGCTTTCTCCTCCCCAGTATCCCAGCCTTGTTCTCTTCTTCCGAATCCTCATCCCACTTGTGGATCTGTGCATCATTGCAATACTTTACCACAGTCTCGGCTATAAAATCAGCATCTGTTTCACAAAGGAGTAGCAATTCTGACTCTTGGATGCCCAATCTCATTGCCCGCGATGCTATTTGCATCGCATTTTCTTCCCCCGACACATATAATACAGGGCCAACTCCTACTCCTCCCTCCTCCATTCCATGACCAATCTTTCGCGGCGGAGCCGATAGGGTTGCCATGTAACCCGCCATCTGTAACAAAAGTGTTGATTTACCGACGCCTGGATCGCCCCCTAACAGAGTCAGACTGCCGGGCATGATCCCTCCTCCGAGAACATTATTGAGTTCCTCATCGAAGGGAATTTGGATTCTATTTTCTCGAAGTACACGTTCAGCATCGACATCGTTGTAATCTCCCCCTTCATTTATGTTATTATATCCCATTTGTTTGTAGACGTCTGTAATGGAGACAGGCTGATACGAATTCATTCCTGCGTTGTCACTGTCTATACCTGTTAGCCAGGACATGGGTTTTCCACCCTTGCCTCCACGGTCGCCCGATTGAAAGACTGGTCTGGATTTAGCACCCATGGCACCCAACCCAAGACCTCCACTTGATTTAGCCCGAGGGGCACGCATTTCCTGTACCGTATTCCATTCAAGACAAGTGGAGCATTTCCCTACCCACTTTACATATTCTGCGGCACAGTTGGTGCATACGTGGACTGTGGCACTTCCAGATTTGCTTTTCCCCATGGCCTTTCGTTGGGAGGGAGCAGATCTCCCTCGGCCCGGTCCAAATGATATGTCACGATATGAAAAGTTGGATGGATTGGGCAGTTCGTTGTCATTGATGTAGTCATCTTCATCGTCCTCGTCATCATCTAGATTGGATTGGCGTAAAACCGTGTTGGTACGATCTAGATCAGTTCTTGGAGAATGAAGAGACACTATATCTCTTATTCGGTTTGGGGATGCGAATGCATTGGATCTATAGATGCACAGATTGATGGCAAGAAGAAGTAAGGCAACGGATGGATTCATGGTCTTTGCTGAAATTTATGAAAGATGCATGCATGCCTCTTCTTTTGCTTTTGATGATGATCAGGAGGGATGATGGTTGAAATTGAAATTGATGGTCGAGTTGTTGTTTGTGGCGTTTTGAGATGCGAGGCAATTGTAATTTACTCACAAAAGACGCAAGTGAAAAGTCGCAAGCTTGTGAGCCACATACAAACAAGACTGTGTGTAAAACTGAGGAGCCTGACCATGTTCATAATATCGCAGTTATTTATGAACAAAGTGGATGCAATAAACTGCAACTTACCTAGTATTCATTTACAATTTAATTCCTTGACAATTTCATCAACAATGGACGCAATTAAAATGAGCTTTGTAATTCATTTTGTGCCTTCAGAGCCTTGACCCCGAATACTTGAAAGGCAGACGTCAAGGACCTATCCTTGGCGAAGGTGATGATGGAAGGTTTGACAAAGACTGCTGGTGACCATCTTCACAATTCTCTTTCTTTTGCCTGTATTTTCTTGGAGATTTGATGCGAGAAAAGGACGTACGGTGTGTGGTGTAGTCAGGTTCACAAAATAAATAACCAGACCATGGCACATTATATTCATGCGATAGCATCTTTTCATTTTACAGAGGTTTAGCTTGAACCTGCATCCAATTCCCCAATGGTAAAAATAAAGGGGAAGTTCTACAAAAGACCGTGACTTCTACAGAGCCCTTTCTTTGGGCCTTCGTGAGTAAAGCAATGGGTATCTATCTAAATGTACGTCACAATTCTTGTGAACTATTTTTATTATACGTTCCAACGTGTACTTCCTCACACTGTGAATTCTCAATTTGAAAGATCACAATCAATCTTGCTCCGACTGAGCATGTTTCACAATATCAGAAAAGATTGATGTCTTGTCGGCGAGTAGTTCCTTTGGTGGAGCAAATTCTCCAACCCTTCCGTCCTTCATGACCAGAATCTTATCAGAGTCCATGATCGTATTGACTCTGTGCGCAATTGTCAAAACTGTGCACCCTTGAAAATCCTCTCTCAAAGTACGTTGGATGTTTGAATCTGTTTCGTAATCAACGGAGGATGTCGCCTCATCCAATAATAGGATACGGCATTTCCTCAATAGAGAACGACCCAAACAAAGTAGCTGCCTTTGCCCTTGGCTAAGATTCTCCCCATACTCCGCCACAGGCCCATCCAATAGTCCCGGCATTGCTTCAATCGCATCCTTCATTCCACAGCGTTCGATTGCATGCCATATCTCTTCGTTTGTGTACTGATCGAAAGGATCCATATTGCTTCGAATCGTTCCCGAGAAAAGAACTGGGTCTTGAGGGATGATGCCAACCTTTTGCCGCAAGTCCTTCAACCCAATCCGGAGAATGTCCACGCCATCAATGGTAATCGGAGAATCATATGAACTCCCAATCTCTCCCAGATCTGGCTCCACGATTCTTAGTAACGTTAATAACAATGAACTTTTCCCACTGCCTGTTCGTCCTACAACACCTACACGTTCACCTCCTTTGATCACCACATTTAATCCCTTAATTACTAGAGGGGTTTCTGGACGATACCGCATTTTTAGGTCATTGAAGGTGATATCACCCTTTGATGGCCAACTAGTGTCAGGGTTTTCAATGCCTTTTGCCTGGGTTGCTATCTTTGCTGGAAATGTTCCATCGCCTTCTGAAATCATTTTAAGGTCTCTAGAAGTCGGCGGTGCTTCCTGGGGAATATCCTCGGTGTAATATAGCACACGTTCAGTTGCGGTCATTGCTGCTTCGGTTTGTGCAAACATACGTACTACCCAATTCAACATCCCAGTGATAGCAATTGCACTGGATACAGAAAGTCCCGCAAGAGACGCGAAGTTATCAGAGCTTGCAGTACCGGAGGCAGAATTTGAAATTACAACATTTGATGCAAACACAGCTGCTAGTCCAGCAATCGCAGATCCCACAAGTTCCAAACGGACTGATAACCATCTATCAGCAGTTTTATTGTTGTAAAAGGCTCGTGTGTTGGCATCAGCCTTCGTTTCAAAGTCATTGATGAACCTTCTAGCCTGGCCATAGGAACGAATGGTCCCAAGGCCGCCCAAGGTTTCCGAGAAATGAGCAAACACAGGTGATCGAGAAATGCTATCAAGACGCTTAGTTTCACGCGAAACTTCGCGAAAGTAGTTTAGTACTTTGAAATAGAAAAACATGACTGGTATCATAGCAATGCCGAACCAGGGGGTAACCACAATGATTGTAGCAAGGGATGTAATCACCGTCAAACTACAGAGAGCAAAATTGAGCAATTTTGTGAGGAAACGAGATGCATTATTGATTTCCGCAGCAAGTAACGTAGCATTGCATCACTTACCTTCCGAAAATAAGGAAATCCAAACTGTCGCTCAACTCTAGATCGATGCTATATAAATCTTTTGAAAACCTTGAGAGAATTCGACCAGTAGGTGTAGTATCAAAAAATGACATCGGGGCATTGAGGACAGAATCGAGTGCATTTTTGTGCAATACATTAGAGGCATGGATACCGAAACGGGCAAGGAAAAAGGAACGGAAGAAGGTGAAGAACCCAAGAGTAAAGGCTGCCAGCGCATAGATTCCGAGATAAAAAGCTCTGGAGTTTCTCTCGTAGTTGGGGTCAGACGTCCAATAAGAGACCCATGCAGTACTAAAGAGCCCATTGGCTGAGCAAAATATGAACACAACCACTATGAAAAAAAATTGAGAGAAACCACCGCCAGCGAGAATGTACTTTTTGTACACGTCCCAAGCGACAGCACCAACATTTCTCTCTTCGTCAGAAACAATCCCCTCATTTTCCTTGTTCGCGTCAAGCTTTGAGTCTTTTTTGTCCATCTTCCCTAAAGAAATAATGCTATTAGACCGAGCACGACTAGACGCCTCCTCTGATTCAGAGACAGATTCCTTGACAATATCAAACTCCTCTAATAGTCTCTGAACTGCACCATTATTTTTCGAAAGTTCGTCATAACTGCCCTGTTCAAGAATACGACCTTCACCAAGAGCAGCGATTGAATCACAAAATCGAAGAAATTGCAATTGATTAGTGGCAAGGATTCGAGTTTTACCCTTCAACAGCTTCACAATACACTGGTCAAATAGCAACTTTCCTACTTCTGGATCAAGCGCCGAGAGGGGATCATCGAGTAGGATGATATCTGCACCAGAGTAAGCAGCACGAGCGATAGAAACTCGCTGCCTTTGTCCTCCAGATAGGTTAATGCCATTTTCACCAATTTCAGTCATGTCACCGAAGTCAAGAAGTGCAAAATCGTGTGTGAGTTGACACGCACGGATGATCTCGTCGTACTTGTCTTTCTCGTAGGGTTGACCAAAGGTGATATTATCCCGCAGAGTTGCGTTCAAAATCCATGGGGTCTGAGCAGCGTAAGCAACACTGCCTTTCAAGCCAATCGAACCATTTCTAATCACAGTCTCGTTGAGGAACGCAGAACAAAGAGTTGTCTTGCCAGTTCCAACTCTTCCAACAATGGCACATAGCTCTCCTGGTGCGATACTCAAGTTCACATCACGGAGGATAGCCTTGGGGTACCTCAGGTTCTCAGTGGTTTGCATTTCAGCGTCAAGATCTACAATGACATCACTGACCTTTTTGGCACTTTTATTACTCTTTTTCGATGCTTTGGAACTTTTGGAACCTTTCGAACCGACACTGCTTGCATCGTCATCATCTGTGGTTGTAATGGGAACGTTTGGATCACTCCAGTAAATGGTAATATCCTTCACCTTCAATTCACCAGTTTTCAATGACTCGTCCTTCCTTTTGTAAATCCCAGTATTAGCATCATCTTTAGCAGAAGAATTTTCATCCACCGCCAAAGATTCATCACCAGATTTGATTTCTTCCAACCTCAAGAAACTTTCAACACGCTGTGCAGAAACCTGAGCCTGGGCCACCAACGCTAGACTCATTGGGTAGAACAGTAGAGGGAAACGAAGCTGATCAAACGCCACCAATGCCGCAAACAATGTTGAAGCATTGATTGTAGCTCCATCGTAGCCAACAGCGTAAACGACAAAGGATACAACGGCAACAATAACAGGCAGCGAACTCATGTATGCGCGTGAGAATCCTCTCAAGTAAGCCTGCTTGGACAGAAACTCCAATTCAGTATTTCGGCTACCAGAAATGACCTGTTTGAAAGAATCCTCCCATGTGTACATTTTCACACAGCGGATTCCCTGCACTGCCTCATTGGTAGTTTTCACCCGATCATCTGTATATTTGACCATTTCTCTGTTAATCCCAAAGAGTTTCTTCATGATCACGCCCTGCGAAGGAGCCGCCAAGATCATGACACCAAGCCCGGCAAAACAGGGCCAACCAATGAGAGTGTACAAAATAGTCAAATAACCAATAATCTGAAACAATCCATCCCAGAGGACATGCAGATTTGGAACAACCTGCTCAATCTTGGTCGAATCCACCTGCATGAGATTAATCAACTCTCCGAGCGTCTTTCCATTCCTGGCAGAACTCGAAAGCCTCAGAGCCTTATTATACACTGCAACACTAACCGCCACCCTCGTCTGATATCCCGCACGATAGACGGTTTGAAAATAGAGGTTTTCCGTAATAGCCTTCAAGGCCATGCCTACAAACAAGAGGGCGGAAAGCCAATATCCCCGATATCTCATATGCCAGGGATCTTCTGGGTCAATCTCACCGCGCTGGGTCTGTTCCATGAATTTGAGAAGAGCATTGAGAATCAGAGGAAATGAGAATTGCAACGAAGTGTTGAAGAGCTTGACAAAACCCGCGGCGACGAAACGCCGTCCAATCACGGCTCGAACAGCGGGGATGATGGTGGCCGTTTCGGTGGGTTGTGCATTCCACGCCTGTTCAAAAGGTGGGAAAATGATTTTTCCCATGTCCATTTCAGGGAGGGGGAGGAGGTCTTCTTGTTCGAGAGCTCTGTTTTGTTTGTGCAGGTCTGATGCGCGGCTGAATAGGGGCTGTGCCCAGTGGAGCATGATGCGGGAGAAAATGTTGGCAGACATTTCGGGTGACGGTTCGTTGTTGTCGGTTTGTGCTGGAGATGGAGCACTGGCAGGAGAAGAATCTAGGACAACTTCTTCCAGCTCTTCTTCAATTTCGTTGATCATCTCTTTGGAAGTCATTTTGTCCTTCACTACTGAAACAACTTCAAACTAAGCAGTGAATGCCGGTAGCTACTGTACGTGTAGTGTACTAGTGGCAGCAAGTATCAATTGAAGATAGGATTGGATTTTCTACTTTCAATGTGGTGAGTCTGGAACTGTAACCAATCGCACTACAGGACTTAGAGGGTTGGAGGGTACCACTATCAGGAGGGTGGTTCTTGGTACAACTGTTTGACCGCTGCGCTGGTATGTTATCAACCGCAGGAAGGAACAGTCACAATTCTTGTACGATTTCGATTGGTGGGGATTGGAGGACTGGTGGAGGGTTGGTTGTTGGTTATCAATTTTTAGTCTTGTCAGTAAAATTGAGAAGGAAGGTGTGAATGGCAGAC
>Ga0115005_10005273_pt1 | contig 10237 bp, 10 predicted proteins | sample ArcOceMetagenome_FD_87163 | JGI IMG/M metagenome (GOLD analysis project Ga0115005, IMG submission 87163) | Marine eukaryotic phytoplankton communities from Arctic Ocean - Arctic Ocean - Greenland ARC118M Metagenome | ecosystem: Environmental > Aquatic > Marine > Oceanic | place: Arctic Ocean...
AGTCAGCCCCCCACCCAGGGGCAGGCAGGCAGCACCGTACACCTTGAATTCAGCATTTCTTTCCTTTTCTGCTTTCCTACTCATGATGAAATTTGTCATGTCACACGACAATAACTCATAAGTTTTTTAATAGTAAACTCACCCCATTGAAAACTATGCAATCTGTAACAATGCATCAAATCCATCAAGTCCCAAATGATCAATTCACCAGGTGCATTTATTTAAATTAAAAGCTGCTTTAGCGCCTCATGCGCGCAACACCAGAGTGTCATCAGTTTTAATAGTAAACTAACCCCATTGAAAACTACACGTATGCAATCTGTAGCAATGCATCAAATCCACAAAGTCCCAAATGATCAATTCACCAGGTGCATTAATTAAAAGCTGCTTTAGCTGCAGCACAACACCAGAGCGCCACCATTCCATTTCTATTTCTTGCGTTCTTCGCTGTTACATTTGAGGATTTAGGTAGAATTTCATTTTTGAATGAGAAGCATGATTGTGATTGTTCTACTTGTAAATGTGTCTGTAGCATCAAGAAGTGTCAGAAGCACCAGATGGATGAGCTTTTTGAACTTCTCGGAACCTTCCTTATCGAGAGCTGGCGGGACAATCACAATAATGCTTCTCATTCAAAAATGAAATTTTACCTAAATCCTCAAACAAGCGTAGCGAAATGAGAAGCATGATTGTGATTTTTCTACCTGTAGATATGTCTGTAGCATCAAGAAGTATCAGAAGCACCAGATGGATGAGCTTTTTGAACTTCTCGCAACCTTCCTGATCGAGAGCTGGCGGGACAATCACAATAATGCTTCTCATTCAAAAATGAAATTCTACCTAAATCCTCAAACCACCGCCAGCGTTATTGTCGTGAGACATGAACAATTTCATCATTTTGAATTTTGAACTTACTTCCTCGGTATTGATAAGCGTGATTAGTAGTGAGTGAATCTTACTTAGTTAGATTTATGGCTAATTTGAATTGAGTGTGGGTTCATTCAGTCTGCATGACTTCGGCCGGTTTGCGACTGTAAATAGGGCATAGTAGGCCCTAGCTGTAAATAGTCACACAGCAGTGCTGTAAGTCTGTAAATAGAGAAGCTGGTCTCTTCTTGGAGTCAGTCAGTCAGTCAGTCAGTCTGTTCATATATATCTCCTTACTAGGTGAGGGATAAGATATTTGAATATTTGCGACACTCTCGGAACCTTCTTCCTGATCTGATCTGGCGGGAGATGGTTCTTGTACCGGGGTACGTACAGTAGCGTACTGTAGGTACGCGCGTAGAAACTTCGCTCAATTTTCTCTCACCACGATGTATGCGATCCCCGCAGAAAAAATGATGGATGGATAGAAACGTCTCGAACCTACAAGAATTATTCACAATAAGACTGAAGTTATTATTAAAATCGATCTGTAAGTTAGAATCAATCAATCAACAACCAATCCTTATCAACAGTCTTGGTGCAGCAGTGGCACAACCCATTCATCATGTCGAAGATAATACCTCTCCAAGGCGAACAGGCCGAGGAGTCATGTTTCCCCGTGCACTGCCCCGTGTACATTACCGCGGCTATACCAGACTCTCCGGCAGCAATCGCACTCCCGCCCCAGATCATCGCCAGGGGAACCGTGACCGAAGTTCTCTTGCAAATGGGACGCTCACACAGCGCCCAAAATCTCGAACTCTTGTACAGAGTCACCCTTTCAGCGAATCCGTACTACAGCAGTAGCGACAAACATGAACAGCACCCATGTCCATCCGACCTATTTCGTCAATCCTTTCTGCGCTTCTGCAACGGCTGCCCGGTATACGTCAATTTCAACGGTAATATCGAAGAAGAAGCGGACACGGTGCGTTGGTGGAAAGGAATTATTCTAGGAATGAGCGATATACCCATTTCAGATGATCGGAGAAAGTACACTAGTGATCAATTCCTTTATTCGGTTGAGTTGTTGGAGAAAGATGTCGAGTGTGATGACGACGGGTGTCCCACTATTTTGCAGGATGTGAGTCCTTCCCAAATCAAATTTCGTTTCAATTCAAGTTTTAGTACGTACAGTGCGGCGGATAACAAAGAAGAGATGCAGACGGAGAACGACAGCGACAATGGCGATGGGGAACAAGGAGAAAATGTTTACGAGGATCAATCAACGCTCGCAGATCAAGTTACTCCCAATAGCAGTCTGGTTCCGAACATCGGCGGCAATGTAAAACAGGAGCAGGAACAGGGGCATCAGGAACAAGAGCAGGATCAAGAGGATTCCATTGCAACTAATAGCATCCATCGAGAACCTTCACCCGCTAACAGAGTCAAATTAGAATTTGACCTGGATTCGCCTCATCCACCTCAACACACTGTGGTTAGAGAGGAACAGGAAGTACATGAACATGAACATCATCAATCAGATGCGGAATTGGAAAAAGGAGAAATTCACGAACGTCAACAGGATCAGGAGCATGAACAAAGTCACGGACAGCACCATGAGCAAGAGAGGAATACACCGCTCCATCATCAGGAAACCACGGAATCGTTTCCTCTCCACGAATTTAGAAAGAAACGCAAAGCACGCGAGCACAAAAATGCAATTGATGAACAGGCATCCAGCCCCGAAAAACTATTGAAACGCGGCAATGGTGATGCTCTGAACCCTTTGGGGGACAATGGCAATGGGGATGATGATATGGACATTGAAAGGGATTCCTCGGATGATGAAATGGACATTGAAAGATTACATGGACGTGAAGTTCAACAAACAAGAGAAGCGAAAGGCAACCGAGGGGACGCAAACCTTTCCTCTGCAGTGATAGCGAACACGAATGAGTTAGACGAGACCCAGGTTTCATTTGAATTGGTGCCGGTACAGCCAGAACAGGAGAAGGATCTGAGCGAAAGATCAAAGGTCAATGATGATGTCGTGGCAGTACCCACCACGGATCAAAAGGATAAGACGCAGCATTCTTCATCGTCTCCTACTGAACCATCGCAACCTCCTCCACCAGTTACAAGTATAGAGCAAGCACCGCCACCAACAGCTCTTGAAACTCTCAAAATCAAAATCCCCAAAAGAAGAACAAGAAAACCGAAAGTCGATTCATCGCCAAAACTTCTGCCCGCTTCCTCTGGTGGACATCATGAAGGAAATCAAAATGCCAACTCCAATGCCAATGCCCTCGTGGGCGTGGGGCATACACATGTCCCATATACTCATAACCAATTCATTAGTCCTTCCAAGTTGTCGAGTGCTGGGTCGGAGATTTCCCCTAGGAAGAATTGGGCTCTAAAACCACCCCCGAAGCATTTTCCATTTTATTCCATTGTGGATTTTCCCATAAATACTACCGTTATGATAGGTAAGTCTTAACTTGAGCGTTTTCTTCTTTCCGCACTGTATTCGAAACAGTCTGGTCTCACCTTTGCTCATACAATGCCACAGGAGCGATCATTGGAGTCAAAGGATGTTTTCACAAGGCGCTCATGAAGACATTGTCTTGCTGGTTCTCAGTGAATGGTAATGGTTACGCATGTCAATTGCAAATCTTTAGTGACACACCCGAACGTGTGGAGAATGCGACCTGCGCTCTTCAAGATAAAGTGTACCGCTACATTCACAAAAAAATGAGTGATAGAGTGTACGAATATGTTGTAGCAAATACAAAAATTCAATTTTACGGGGATGTGGAACCGGAGATGGACACTTTTGGGAGAAAAAGCATTCCATCCAGTGAAGGCAGCACTACGAGCCCAGGCCGAGGTTCTAGACCCGGATCTGTATCTAGCTATGGACCCCAGCAACACCACGGTGACACTTTTGGGAGAAGACGCATTCCATCCAGTGAAGGCAGCATTACGAGCCCAGGCCCAGGCCCTAGACCCGGATCTGTATCTAGCTATGGACAGCAGCAGCAACACCACGGTAACAGTTATAGGGATCGTGAAGCGCTGATGCGTCTTACTTTACCACCACCTGTTGATCGTCACAAAGTCTCAAGTAAGTCGCACTCATCATTCTATGAGGGTCAGTCTCTCTATCGCTTCATTCTGTGAGGGCTAGACTCTCTATATGTATCTGATTCTCGTATCTAACATTTCTCTCTTGAATACGATACAAACTTCCAGATATTGTTATTGGAAATAGAGGGATTAACCACAAACGATTGATGAGGGAGACGAATTGCTTCCAGATCTCCGTAAACTTAGATTCCAATCCGGTCTATATTGATGTGTGTTCAAAATTTGGCACAGAAGCTTCAAAACAAGCCTGTGAATACATTCTAGAACACATTGAGGCACAGTTGGGTACAAAATTGTCTCAGTCGCGTATTTGTCAACCACAGTCGGGGTGTGGTGATGGTACCGGTATGGGAGATTTTTAGGGGATTGCTGCACATTATCAAGTGAAGCACGAAAAGAACGCAGAATTGTGGTTCTGTATGGTACTTTATTATATTTTGCCTCCAACAAAATGACGGCATCTTGAATGTGACGTAAATGTTGTCCTCCGGTGCAATTATACTATTTCCAGGGGAAGGGTTTTACTATATTCCCCCTTGCACTGTGTCGACAACGCCATCTGTTATTCATTAATATAAATGCTATTTCACTACACGTATCTACTTCATATTTCAGATTCGATTCAAATAAAAATAATTTATTGGCATTGTACAGCTAATTATTTCGATTTCAGATTGACTTGGATCAAATCGCATTCAATGATTTGCTGTTTCGCTTTCATTCAGTTGCGTTTTTAGTTAATCCCGAGAGCTGATGTACAGGTAATAAAGATGTTGTAATGATTTCCTGTTGGCTGCCTACGAGCTACCACTACAGTACTGTCGACTTCCAGGTCGGTGCCATCGAGAGTATCAATTTGTAGATGTCAGTGCATGTCTTATGAATATTTTCCTACAGCACCACACGTCGACCCTGGTCCGACCCTTCGACTACTAAACTTAGAGGCTACGAATTGGCGTTGCGTCATTCGAATTTATGCTGGTTCCCAAAGCTGCTGGTTCATTCTTGGATATGTAATCCAAAAGATCGATCCTCGTGACAATTCCACTGACGACAGTCTTCGTGTCCACCTTTCCGGGTGATTCGCCATTGAAGCACCTCTGCTCCGTCACCACCAAAACAAATGGTTCATGATTCAGCATTTGTGCGACGTCCGCCAGTTTATCATTGATCCCAACCTTTCGAAAGGTCTTGTAGATAACCTTTGCGTCGGCCACGGTATCATTGCTCTTGGCCTGACCCGACAATATCTTACTTGTCATATTACCCTCCGTGACAACTCCTGCCACATTCCCATTGCACATTGCGGGAACCATGTCAAAACCCTCTTTCTTCAAAAGCTGAATGGCATCAATACACGTCACCTCCGACGTGATCGTCAGTGGCGTAGCGAGGGGAATATCACAAACCCTTTGATCGGCCCACCAAGCTTCCATTTTCTTGGGCTTGATGACGTCATGATCAATAAACTGATGATCCAGCATCCAATCATCGCTCAGCGCCTTGGTCATGTAATTCCTCACGGAGTCGGCAAGAATAATGACGCATCGCTGATCTTCTTTCAGCTGAAACTTTTTCACAGCCTCGACCGCGCAAGAGACGGCGGCACCGCAGGACCCTCCGCAAAGGAGCCCTTCATCTCGAATCAGTCTTCTCATCATGACAAGACTGTCGGTATCATTTGATTTTACCCAGTGATCAATAAGGTTTCGATCCAGCGCTTCCGGGATGAAGTCATACCCTATTCCTTCCACCTGGTATGGTTCGAGCCTTCTGGCATCATTCAGCGCTTCGGGCTGCGCCAGGATGGATCCCTCTGGATCCACCCCCACCACAATGAGGTTGGGGTTATATTCTTTCAATCGCTTCGCCACTCCCGAAATGGTCCCGCCAGTTCCAGCCCCCGCCACGAGCATGTCAACCTTCCCATCACACTGCTTCCATATTTCCTCCGCGGTGCCATAATAGTGCGCAGCACGATTGGAGGGGTTGGAGTATTGGTCCAATATGTGAGAATTGGGGATTTCAGACTGCAATCTCTTGGCAACGGAAATGTGGGAATCGGGAGCATCCCAGGCCGCCTCGGTGGGAGTTCTGACGATTTCGGCCCCGAGAGCTTTGAGCACGTCCACCTTCTCCTTGGACATTTTTTCCGGGAGGCAGATGATACACCGATATCCCTTGGTGGCTGCAGCGAGCGCGAGGCCTATTCCCGTATTACCGGAAGTGGGTTCTATCAGCGTGTCGCCGGGCTTGATGCGGCCGGATGCCTCTGCATCGAGGATCATTTGGAGGCCGATGCGGTCCTTGACGGATCCGCCGGCGTTGAAGAATTCGCATTTGGCAAGGAGCTGTGATGGGATAGAGTAAGTTTTGGGGATGGAGTTGAGTTGGACTAAAGGAGTGTTGCCGATGCAGGAGAGGATGCTGGGGCTTATTTGTGTCCGAGTGTCGATGGGTGGCATCTTCGTGTGTTTGTAAGTGTCATTGTCATTGTCATTTGGTTTGGGCTTCTTTCCATTTCCGTTTTCATTGATGAGACCGTGACTATTGCCGTTGGCGGCATTAGATTTAGAAGACTGTCTCTTTGGCATGGTACTCGTATCGTATCGTTCGGTTTTGAATGAGTCGAGTCGAGTCAGTTGATTGATTATTTGTGTTCTTGGGTGTTCGTGGCGTTCTCTTTTGTTTTGTTTTGATGCACAGCGTTCTCTTTTTTTTCTTTCTGATTGATTCCACGTGTCACTGAAGAGATTGAAGACACGACTAACAGACTCTCTCTGAGGTTTTGTTCAAGTTCGAAAGTCGTGTCACAAAACTAACTTGAAATCTGGCAATTTGGAATCCTTCTGGGCGCGTGCTTTGGATTAATCGCGCTGATTACGTTGAACGTTGAACGTTGAACGTGCACTCTACAGAAGAGACATGATAATGAAAAAAAGAGAATAGTGTACCTTCCTTGATAGTGCATACACTGTATGCAAAAAAACAAACATTATGGGCAGCACAAAATAATTACGATTCCACTCCTCCTCATTATGCTGATCAGATACCTGCTCGTTGCGTAGTATTCACGATCTCAGAAATCAAGGTCAAGATGGAAATTAAAAAATAAATAGAGGCATTTACTACGTTTCAGTATTGTTGTCATACTTGACTTAGTTGAATGTTAGCTATACATTATGTTTTGGTCGCAGGTGTTGTTGAAAATAATGTGTGTTGCTGCATAGAAGGCGGGACTAAAGAATCAGTTTTATGAATAAATGTACGGTAGCTGTAGCTATAATCCATCCATCCTCGGTCAATCAGTTCGAATTTGGCTGGAGTTGTGAATAACAGATGTCACATGAGATGGACAGGATGTATGTTGTTAGTATGATGTACGGGTGTTTGCAGCCTCGTTGACAAGATTACGGCTACACGCACTCCGTTCCATCGAGTCGGCCAACCTTGTATTCATGTGTTGAATCTGGATCTCAAGAAACTCCGGTTTCAATTGAGATTGGAGAAGTTTTCTACTTCTACTACTGTTCTTTATTGACATTCCTGGAGGAGCGACGCCGATGCCAGTGAAAAACATATCACAGTGGTGGCTATTAGAACGCGTGGGGGTGGGAGCGGACTCCTCATAGGAGGAGAAGGGGGTGGTTGAGGTGCGCTCTTCCTTCTGGTTGCTTTGGCGGTCTTGGAGGTATCCTGCTGTTCTGCCGACGAACCGCGTTTCGTTTGTTCTGCAGCGTTTGGAGCAAGGTTCTTCGGAAGGATATCTTGGAAATATAAACTTCTTCTTAATACCACCAAGAACTTCATGTTCTTGCTCTCCAAATTCTGGGACAAGATCGAGGTCGAGCTCAAGATCGTCGAGGAGGAGAGAATTTTCAGCGAAATCAAGAGCACTTGTTGGGTCTACCGATTCTTCGAAAGATTCGAAAGAAGCGCCTACGTGTACCTGCATTTTCATCATCTTCATTACTTGTCACACGCGAGTTTTTGTGGTGTTTTTGGTGTGGTGATGATGTGTCACCTTTTACTGTGTGTTGTTGTTGAGTGGGTTACTGTCGCAAGCCTAATTACTGTCGCTATGACAAATGTTGGATTCACTAATTGAAGTCAGTTTCGATGACCCCGTCATCATTACTTGTCACACGTGAGTTTTTATGGGTTATTTTTTAATATTGATCTTGCTGTCATAATGACAAATGTTGGAGTCACTAATTGAAGACAGTGTTTTTCTTCAGAAAATGACCTACCAAAACTTCTTGAATTCGCTCCGGTGAAACGTTCTTCCTCAATAACAAATAGTAACAACTGAAATAATACAAAAAAACAGGAGAATTACACGTAATGAATGAACTAGCGAAAAGTCCGAAATAATGAATCTTAGGGTGTATTAGGAATAATGTATGATGATGGTGATATGATATTGTTTTAGAATGGCTAGCTGGTTTTGTGAATAATAAACGCCGCTCGGGGGCGAATCTTTTGCCGGAGTGTATAGTAGTAGTAGCGCGTGTAGCAAGTACTCACAACTATACTTCACTAAAAAGTCTTGGAGGATATATTGCTCATGAATAAAGCAATCTGCATCCCAGATTCGTGCAATAAAGAAGAAGAGTTTGGACATTTCCAACCAGCAGCAGACGAAGACAATTTTGCAGCCTCGTTGTTGACAAGTTTACGGCTACTCGCACTCCGTTCCATCGAGTCGGCCAACCTTGTACTCATGTGTTGAATCTGGATCTCAAGAAACTCCGGTTTCGATTGAGATAGGAGAAGGTTTGAAATTCCTGGAGGAGTATCGGCGCCAGTGAAAATATCACAGTTAGTAGAACTACTAGTAGCGTTATGCTTCCTCTTCATCCTGCTGGTGGTGGGAGCGGACTCCTCATAGGAGTAGGAGGTGCGCTCTTCCTTCTGGTTGCTGAGGTCGTATCCTGCTGTACCGACGAACCGCGTTTCGTTTGTTCTACAGCGTTTGGAGCAAGGTTCTTGATATGCTGCTGCCCTTGTCGTGATACCTGTAGAGAATAGATTGCAATTTTTGACAAATGGTTCGTTTTGTTGTTGCTTTTCAAATTCTGGAAGAAGATCAAGATCAAGATAAAGATCAAGATCAAGGTCAAGCTCGGCAAGGTCGCCGTCGCCGGTGAAGAGATGTTCAGCATCATTGGCAAGTTCTTCGCATACCACATCATTTTCCCAGTCAAGAGCACCACTTCTTGGGTCAACAGACGATTTTTTGAAAGAATCGAAGCATGCAGGAAATACTTGGTGTAGTTCCAAAAGATTGGAGAGTGCACTTGTAGTCCCATTCATTGTTTTTTCTTGGATGAGTTTTACAGGTGTTGCCGTTTGACAGTTTTGATTTTTGTGGTGTCTCGGTTGGCTTGGCCTTCTGTCGCATGTCGCATGTCGCATGCGCATCATGTTATTGGACCAAAAATCAAGGAGGTCCTGCTCCAACGGTTCATACAGTAATGAGTTTCGTGTGTTATTAGTATTGGTACCACTACGTCACCATCATCTCGGAGATGATGGTGACGTAGTGGTATCAATACTAATAACATCGTGAAGCAAGGCACGCTTCTTATATATAAATGCCTCGGCGAAATACGCCGTCCGTCATACGTGTACCGGTAAGATCCATTCATTTCTGGATGTCACATTTTATGAATGGCGCTGAAGGTCATTGATATCGAAAAAAAATGAGGGTGTTAGCGTGTCATTAATAAAATGCACTGACAGCTCAGCAACTTCAATTAGCGACTTGACATTTGAGATTGTTATATAATGAGTACGTGTACTAGATGGAGCGTACTGTGGAAAAAGATGCATACTATGGAAAAAGATTCAGTCATAAGAAACAAATGTCAACAATTCAGATGGGATGCTTTTAATAACAATTTGTTATGAGAGTCCTTTTAAAATTGAATTTCACAAAAAGCCAGCTACTGTTGCGAGATATGCGAGATATAGATTGTCTTCTTTTGTTTCGTTTCGTGCAGAAGCTGCGTGTGTACTTGTTCGTACTTTACAAAACTGTTTATGAAAATATAGTGTACGTGTAGATAAGATTTTAAAATTACAGTGTAGTATTTCAGGGAAGAAGGACGTAAAACATGCTAAATAATTTCCTGATAAACATGTGCTGTATGAAAAGCAAGCTTTCACACAGCAGAGTTAATTTTGTCTCCCGATACACGTACACAGTGTTATCATG
>Ga0115005_10005279_pt1 | contig 10234 bp, 7 predicted proteins | sample ArcOceMetagenome_FD_87163 | JGI IMG/M metagenome (GOLD analysis project Ga0115005, IMG submission 87163) | Marine eukaryotic phytoplankton communities from Arctic Ocean - Arctic Ocean - Greenland ARC118M Metagenome | ecosystem: Environmental > Aquatic > Marine > Oceanic | place: Arctic Ocean...
GCCATCGCAAGATTTTGGATGCGTTCATATCGTATTGTTAGCCGCAGAGACTCATAATTTCAGAGTCGCGTCCAGTCCTTTAGACGCAGAGCTCCTCTACGTGACTGGAGGCCGCTCTTGGTCAGATTCCTCTGGGACTTCTGTATTGGTTTGGATCATTCAATGAGGGGGGATAGATTTGATTTCACTCTCAAGTTCCGGCAATGTCCTCGCTGAGGTTCAGACAAGTTGGATTGCAGTGGAGTTGGCCTCGATGTAGGGTACCGGGATGGAGGATATTGCAGGTGGGCTATATGCTAGAAATTTGTGTGGACATGAGGGCATTCTTCTCTGGGTCTGTTGAGGACTTGGACTTCTATCTACTATCATCGTACCTACGAGTACCTACCGTGAGATATCATACATCATACCATCACACACTCTTGCTTCTCGGTATTCAATCCACATCCATCAAGTCAGAACGAATCAAGGAATCAGGTGCTGGTAAGTGGTAATAAGCTAGAATTGAAGATCCTGGTGAAGGCCCTGCCCTACCGGTAGCCTTCCCTCCTCACTCGGCAAACCGGAAGACAATCGTGCCTCTCTTTCCAATCCACGACGACGGGGGGAGCCTCCCCTCCTCACTCAGCAAACTGGAAGACAATTGTGCTTCTCTTTCCAATCCACGACGACGGGGAATGCTATCTGGAGTTATCGCATTGTCATAGCTCCTTTGCGGTAATATTTGGGATTCACACTGGGGCTTTGTGAAAAGTGATCGATAGTAGACGATACGGAAAGAAATACTGTTGAGGGTCAGAAGCTTGGGAATTGTCTACTAATAATGATGCATCTCCACCATATCTTATTGTCTTATTACACATCGCACTAAACTAAGTCCATGACGGTCATGAAAGCAGTTACATGACTACCTTGTGACTAAATGCTATTTTTCCAGAAAAAGCCTTTCTATGTATCATAATATGAAACGATCAGGATAATTGCGACTATCATACTTAGGTCCTATCATATATGCACAATCAAAAGACGAAGCTTCTACACAGGGAAGATTTGTTTTCAAATATAAAACACAGAATCGTTGCAACCAAATCTCCCGATGCCTGGAACTAAATAGTATACTTCCTGATGCCTAGAGGTGTAAATACGATTGCTTTCAATTCTGTCTGTGAAAACATGGGGGTGACGAGCCTGCGAAAAAGGAGAAACGAGTTACTGATTCGAATTCTCAATGCAATCTTCACATTGGTCCGAGTCAGTGTGAAACAAGATATCTTCTTTAGCCCTACACGTAATATGCCGTTTCTTTTCTTTGTACCAGGCAGTGTACTGTAATGCCGCATTAATTTCTTCCAAGTTCGTCTTCCTGAACGACTTCAAGCACTGCTATAGTTTTGGATTTTTTGGAGTGTTCTCCTTTCAGCCTTACCCTACTAGCAGCAAAGAATCTTATAACTGATATTTGTTCATTATTCCTCGTCTTGGAAGTAAGGTGTTTCGCATAACCAGCAATGCCAACTTATCTTGGTGCGTCAGGCGTGCACAACTTGGGTTTTCTTATTGAGATGAGATAGACAAATAAATTAATTCCACCTGACTTTGAGTGGTACACGTCACTTTTGTATACGTTGTTGGTGAGTAGAATCAAAACGAAACATTGAAAGACCCATAGATAATTTAGGATAAAGGATTGATTTTAATTAAAAATAAATCCAAAAGAAAATTGACCATACACTCGAACTCGAAAACGTTTAGCTCCATTTACTGCCCCTTGCAGCCGGGACTAGTCAACCAAAACTTCTCAGCTCCCTTGATGTAAGAAGAAGAGGAAGTACCATGTCCGCAGAGATCTCTCCATCTACCATGGGTCTCTTCAATGATTGCCAAAGCCTCGTTCACAGTGGTTGGTGTATCCTGCGCAAGACTGTTCTCGGGTTTGCCATCAGAAGTCTTGTAACGCTTGAGCCAGTCAACAAGCTTGTCGGTAGTACCAGGTTTGACAATGTCTAAATCTGCCATACTATTAATCCTAGAAGCATCTGGATCAGTAAGAACAATGCAAATAATCTTGTGGTCGGTCTCTCCCTCGTCAATCAACTCAAGGGATCCCAAAATCTTACAAGGATTGATGCTTCCCATTTTGAGAGGACCTGATCCAATCTCCATGACATCAAGAGGATCGTTATCCCCACCGTTGCCCTGAGGAGAAATGAGAGTAGGATCCTCCCATGTCTGGGGGATAAGACCATAGTTGAAGAAAGGAGTTCCATAAGTATAGTAACGAGGAGATCCATCCTTGTTAGTATCCTGTGTAATAACATTGCCAGCCAATTCCTTCTGCACCTCCATCTTTGCAGTCATGTACATGGGTATTTCAACCACAAAGTTGATAATCTCTGCCTTTTCTCCAGTAGGACGGATAGGAATATCATGCCAGAAGCTCTCGATTTCCTTATGCTTCAAATAGAACGAGGTACTACCGAACTTTCCATTCGGTACAGTCCTATGGCACGCTGGTGCCTCGACCACAGGTCTAGACCAAGGGATCCATCTTTCAGCATCGTTCACATTCTTGTAGTAATCCACAACTCCCTGCCATCCCTCGGGAACCATAAACCCGCGGGGGATACAATTCGCCTCTACAAGATCAGTGGGGATATCAGTAGCACTGCAAGGAACAGCACCATTGCGTGCAAGCAATCTCATTTTAGTTCCAGAAATGCTAATGAAATCATCAGGACGTGCATCATCCGGGATCTTCATGACATTATCCTTGGTATCATACATGACCTTTACGAAACTGAGCATTTTCATTCCTCCAATTCCAGGAGAATTCTGAAGCACATAACGCCCATGATCTCCATCGTACAAATCATCATCCTTGTGTGCAACAGCCATGGAAGATCCCTTCATTCCTGCAGGATCACGTCCGACGACAAAGTAGGATGCTCCTGCCGAACGACGAGATTTTGCGTGGAATTGAACCTCAGTCGGTCCAGCGTATACCATGGGCGAAGGCCAAATTGCCATGACCGTGGTAGCAGGGTCGAGTCCTCCAGGATGGGTTGTTCTGAAAAAGAAGAAAAAAGAGCAAATACAAACAAGATGTGAGATTCAAAATTCACCATCCATGAACACACACACACACACACACACACACACACATCATATCATATCAAAATCAGCAGTCACATGAAACAATACCAATACCGTACTCACCCAGCCTCAAGCACCTCCTCATGCTGCTTCACCCTGACATCCAAAGGAACATCATCACTCTTGGTCCACCCCCCAAGAGGACTCAACCACAAGACAGGATTCTGATACCCCTGCTTCTTCAAATCCTCCCCTGCACTCCTCATCAAATACGCATGCCCGGCATGAGTCGGATTCCTCGTCTGAAACGCATACACCGTATCCGCCCCCTTTTCCTGAAACTCCGCCATGAGTTCATTCGCCGTCTTGCGCCATTTATCCAATCCATCATTATATTTAATACGATCAAGGAGTTCAATCTCCCCTCCAATCAAATAATCCCCTCCCGAGTAGATATGATGGATATAAGGATGTTCCATGTCAATCGCACCAAACATCCTCGTGACAATTTCCTCCTTGCGATTATTGTATACTTCTGCATCCCTCAAAATCGCGACAGTTTCCCCCATTTGCGTAACAAGTGCCACGTCCCTCTTGTTTCTGGGAGACTTTTCAATCGCCTCCTTGGTAAAAGACGTACAGGAAAGAGTAATCGGTACACTCATGCTAACCCTCTGCGGAGGCTGATGCTCACTAAAGTCATTGAAATTCGTCTGACGCTCATGCTTATTAGCATTTCCCGTGACATTAAATGGATCCACTAGGATACTATTGAAATGAATCGTTTCCAACAAAGTCCCTTCCCGCATGAATCCCTTGAGCGGAGAAGCCCACCCTTCTCCAATCACCTGAAGCCAATTCAAATCAATATCGGTAATCAATACCTTGGGGAGCGTCTCAGCCTCTTGCTTCCTTTCAATTTTCAAATGATCCGGAACGTGCAAGTCGACAATTTCATCTCCGTCGGGGTTGGGAAGACCGGGTGGAGACAATTTAGGCGCCCCCTCAAGGATCCCATCACGTTCCAACATTTTGAACAACATATCCGCACTCTCCTCAATCTTGAGCTCATGAGTCTTGAGAGTAATCTCCGGCTTCAATGGTTCCTCATAAGGATCATCAATACATGTAAAATGTTTCAATTCTCCCGATTCGACTCTGGCATATTGACCCTTTGGATCCCTCTTTTTCAATTCCTCCACTGGAACATCCAAGAATATTTCATAAAACGGGATCCCCTGTTCTTCATGCCTCTTCCTCACCTCATCCCTATCACCTCTATAAGGACTAATCAAACCAACAAGAGTAATCACCCCCGAATCCGCAAACAAGGTGGCAATCTCCCCCGTCCTCCGAACGGATTCCGCCCGATCAGCTTCACTAAAGGTCAAATCACGATTCAATCCCGTGCGGAGATTATCCCCATCGAGACGATAGACGTGCTTGCCATATTTCTTTATGAGGGTATCTTCTAGTACGGTGGCAATGGTGGTTTTCCCGGCACCGGAACAACCCGTCATCCAGAGCGTGGCTCCTTTTTGTCCGAGTGCTGCATAGCGTGTGGAAGAGGGGAGGTGGCATGCGTCTTGGGATGAGTTTGCGGTTGCGGCGGAACATTCGATAATATGTGGCGGTGTGGCTTTGAGTGCGGCTGCGCGGAGTGTTCCCATGTCGATAGTGGATGGATCGACGAGTCCTTCGCAGGAATTGGAATTGGATGTTGAAGTTGAGGTGGTGCATGCAGGACATGGGAGTGGAGGAGGTGGACAAGATGTAGCTGAAGCTGAAGTTGAAGCAATGGCTGAGTTTTGTGCAGTGACAACGGGTGGAAGATTTGAAACAGGATTGGATCTAATCCCAGTTCCAGTTGATCCAGTAGATCCAGTAACGGCATCATTAGGATCAGCGGGAAGAGGAGCAGAAGCACCGGGACCACTCGTCCTGGAGAGAACAAAGACAATGGCGAGAAGGACACAGAATCCGACACACATGGGCATACGTTCATTCACGATGCGGTCAGATTCTTCATCTTCCGCTGCTTGTTGATGATAACGAGATGATCGGGGTCCTCCACGTCTGGCATTGTCCTCCTGATGTGTTTGTTTATATGTTTGTTTGTTTGTTTGTTGGTGTCGGTATTAGTTAGTTAGCAAGTTAATAGTGAATATATACAGAAGTAATGCACTGCACTGCACTGTACTGTACTGTTGTAATAAATAGTCAATAACCAATAACCAATAACCAATAACCAATGGCAAGTAAGTAAGTAATACAATTAGCCGGTGGCATTGCTCATGTCTGTTACTGTCATTTCGAAATGACAGTCTATAACAACACTCACCACTGAGAGAGGAGCATAAGCGTATCTTGCCATTTCTATTAAAGATGCAGGTAATACTGTATAGCACTAAAGTACGATAGACTCGAATGGATCGGAATCTATGTGTGGCACTGGACTATGGACAGTGGACAGTATGTTTAGTACTGGACACACCTGATGGAATGAGTTGTTTGGTGTGTTGCGTCTCCTCGTTGATGTTTGATGGGTTGTCTTTTTCATGTTGTTTTTGGAAGTCTGCAAAATTGGCTTTTTAGAGGCATTGTTATATTTTGTCCGAGATATTCTCAATTCATTCAAACTGGAACGGATACTTTAAAGGGAGATTTAGCTATAGCATAACTTATAACAATTGGTTAACGGTTTGGACTTGGATGTGCAACTCAATCATAAATACTAAATACTAACCACAGTAGTATTCAAATAAATACGAGTACTACTGTATACTACACGTAGTACACATCCAAATGAGCGTGGCGCCTGTCCATTGATGTAGAAATGGAAATCTTTAGGAGAATGAGTTTCATCGGTCGTGGCACAATGTACAGGCAGCATTGCTGCTACAAAAAACTAAACAGCAAATCAAGCAATACAATGAATGTTCCATTTTTATTTTGGATTATGAGAATGGATGAGAATAAAACGAGGAGAAATTCTATTCTGTTTTATTTTGCTTTTCTTTGCTTTGTTTTGTTTTGATGGTCTTGCCCATCTACAGTAATGTACACACGTAATTAGTGTGCACTGCTTCAAAAGAGGAGGATTCAAAAGGTTTCAACAAGGCACGCCATTAACGATTGCCCCCCCTCCACACCTTCCACACCTTCCACACCCTCCACAAGACAAGAGATAGAGTTGCAATACATAGAACTAACATCCTAAGTTGACAGAGTTGGTCAACTTGTAAAATAATTTATATATTTATATATGAATAATATAATACAAGTTCATCTCGTCTTACTCAGCATATCCATCAAATACAACACCTGCGATGCCTTGGAAAGATTCACATCCAACATTGAATGCAATCCGTCGTCCGAAATTGAATCCTTGGTCATATTCCACCAATCGATAAACAACACATCTTCACTACCCTCCACACCTGAATTCTTCACTAAATCCTTCATCTCCTCGTTGAAAAGAATGGCATGCTCCCGACTCTGATGAATGTATACATCGTCCAACCATCGGGATTGAGCTGTGGCGCCTATTATAACTAAATGAACTTTCTTTTCCTTGACACATTGTTGATAGGTAGGGTGATTGAGGACGGGGGCTACTTTTGTATCATAGGTGATAGTGGCATTGTTTCTAAAGTGTAAGCCACCTTGGATCATGAGGAATAAGCCACGATAGGTAGGGGATGTGCAATCGATGGATCTAAATGGGACATCGCTTCGACGGAGTTTGTTGGAGCTGCCGATTTGGAATAATTCTTGGTCTTGATGGGGTTCGATATCGATATCACTGGTATTTGTAGTTGTGCTGGCAGTAGTAGTTGTAGTTGTGGTGGTATTGTCATTGGCATTATCATTGTCCACTTCTTCAGATGACATCAGCAGATTGCTACAGATACCCGTGTATCCTCGCCCATCCTCCTGTTCCTGTTCCTGTTCCTGTAGCGTTTGTTCCGTACTCGTACTCAGGGGAATATCCATGGGGCTCACCAACTGTGTAAAATACGGATCAAAGACACGACAAGTCGCATGCTCACTGTATTGACCATCACAAGTACATTTCGCCTTGGTCACATTATTCGTCGTCATGACTCCACCCGTAGACCAATCCCCTCTCATTATCATAATCATGGTTTGTTTCATGTGACGAGAGAGAGAATCGCCATCGACGTAAAAGTGCGAGAAACGATTCATGATTTCACATGTTTCTTCGGGGGAAGGCGGGGTGTTGGGGACATGGCATTGGGTGGGGATGAACCTAGAAAAATGGTGCTCGAGTTCATTGGGATCTGTGCGATTGTATTCTTCTTCTTCGATACCATTACTCATGCTCATGACCATGTTCATTTCCCATTCTCTTGTTCCTAATTTGACGGAATCTAAATACTCTGATACAGTTTGACACTGTGGAATAGGTCCCAGCTTCAGTTTCATGCTGGAGTTTGTGTTTGTGCTGGGGAGGGGTTGTACTGTAAATGTTTTGTTGTGTAATATGCCATTTCTTCCCGACAGAAACATATTGGATCCTGGAGGAGAACATTGTTCCACGACGCGTTGGTGCTCTTTGGAGCAGAATTGCCTATTTTGATGTGGTGTTGTTTCTGTAATGGGTGAACCACAAACATCCAGAAGAGGTATGTTGTTGATGTTGCTGATGTTGATGATGTTGCTGTTTAAGGAGGAAGGAAATGCTTCCTTTCTGCCAACATATTTGTATTTTGTATTGTACGTGTAGTGAGGTCTTCTATGACGGCCTATTGCAAAATTATGTTCGACGTGCTCGATAATTACAACTGAAGCAAGAAGGATGAAAACAGCCAAGAGAGCAAGAATAGTTATGTAATGATGAGGCATGATATTCTTTCGCTTCTGGAGTAAAGAATCATCTATGTCTTGATGATGCTCTATCATAGTGAAAGGTGAAGGAAAGTGCTATTAATAGTGATATATCAACGGCTCATATTTGAACAAGATGAGCCATTTAATTTCGCTAATATGTGTCAAATAGCTAATTGGCTAACTGCTATTTTGCGAAGAAGCAGGCAGACGGCAGACGCCAAAGCATCACCTTTCAATCAATCGTCTATGTTGTGTGTTGTGTGCCATGATCCATGATCCATGATGTGCCATCACAAGAACCCCAAATTTATAAATTACAACCCACTCACCTTCAATTCTATTCTCGCATGAAAGCCAACTGGGTCGGACGCCGAGATGACATCCATAAAATCCCTCGACCAGCTCTTGCAAGACGATTTTGAATGTGCAATTTGCCTGGAACAATTAAACAACCCCCTGGTCAACTCAAGATGCGGTCACAGATTTTGTCGAGATTGCATCAAGGAATGTCTGAGAGTGTGTAACAAGGAATGCCCTAATTGCAGAATCAAGATACCTACATATCGTTCTCTGCTGCCAGATCGGAGATGTGGCAGGCTTGTAAGTACTACTGTACAGCTGATCCATAATAATGCCAGCACGCGTGGTACACATATTATGTGTCACGCAGTAAAGAATATTCTTTTCTAATGAATATTGTGTTTTCTCCTTTGGATTCGATATTATTGTTTCATGTTGCCAGATTGATTCGCTGAATGATATAAGATCTCAAATGGAGGATGAGGTTCAAGCACGGTGTGCAAACGCAAACAAGAGAAAAAGCGATGAAATCTCATCGGGCGCAGAATGTATTGATACATCTGCAAATGCAACAACCTTGAATGAAGCCAAACGCTTAAAGCAAGTTCAAAATAATAGCAGTGATACGTCCTCGTACGCGATGGAAACATATTCTTCTAATCCCTCTGATGGTGTATCTGCCGCTTCCCAGGCTGAAGAGCTGGCGACTTTGAGAAGGCAGGTAATTGGTCAAAGAGCCGCAATGACCCGAAGCAAGAATAAGTTCGAAAAATGGAACACAACCTTGTTAAGAACCAAGGGCGCGCTAACTAAAGCAAGAGCTGAAAAGAGGGCTTTAGAAAAGATAATATCTCAATCAGAAGTCGACCATGAAACAAGTATACAGGCACAGGTCAAGAAAAATGTTTCACTTCAAGGGCAACTCGAGGATCAATTGGAGAATATAGTTGCAATTAGACGTTGTAATGGTGCTTTGGAGGAGGAGTTGGAGAGAGAGAAGGAGAAGCGGAAAGTGAATAGGAAGGAGCTCAAAGCGAAACAGGAGGAGCTGAACGCGACGAAGGCAGAGCTGGATCTTTCGGCTGCATGCCTTGAAAGTCGTGTAGAGGAATCGCGTCGTCTGAAAGCATCTCTTGATCATTATGGTGTAGAAAAGAGAACTCTTCAAATTGATATGGAGCATTTGACAGAGAGTCGTCGTATGGAAGTGAAATACTCAATTGGTGGAGAGAATGCACTTCTTAGTGAAAGAGTTTCGTATCTGAACCAGATACAGGAGCTTGAGAACTCTGCCAAGCATCTTCGACGTGAATCTAGCATCGCCAAAAATGATCACATGAGGATAGTAGAAGCAAAGCTTCGTGCAGAATTGGAAAAGACCAAAAGGGATTTGGTTCTAGCCACAAGTCAGCACAAAGAGGAATTGAAGGAAACACCTCTTGACTCCGAACCAATCGAGATGGGCATCGACACATTTTTGGCAAAAGGGCGTCAGATTTTTGCTGCACACTGGATGCCATGGGATTTTCTACTTATATTTTTCCAGATCCTTCCCGTTTCAGGCACTTTTGCTTTTCTCGCTGGTTTAATCTATGTTTTTGCCTTAACGTCCATCGAGCACTTAGTCAGTTCCATCGCCGACAGACAAGAAAGACTCTTCTCAATGCAAGAGTTTCGTATCTGAACACATTAAAGGACCTCGAGAACTCTATCAAGCAGTATCGAAAATGATCAATGAATGGAGGATTGAAGCAAAGATTGGCGCGGAATTGTACTCACATTAGTTGGCGTGGCGTGGCGAGAATAGAAATGAACCTGACAGCTGTCTACAGCAGAGGCGAAGTGAAAGAAAGTCATATTAACATTGGTGATGCTCGTACAAAATATACAAGGTTTCTTTTGGTTCGCATTGCGTCTCCTAAAATGCACGGGCCGGTTAGACGATACTGCAAGGCAAAAGGTAGTACACAGTCTAACGTCACGTTGA
>Ga0115005_10005281_pt1 | contig 10233 bp, 7 predicted proteins | sample ArcOceMetagenome_FD_87163 | JGI IMG/M metagenome (GOLD analysis project Ga0115005, IMG submission 87163) | Marine eukaryotic phytoplankton communities from Arctic Ocean - Arctic Ocean - Greenland ARC118M Metagenome | ecosystem: Environmental > Aquatic > Marine > Oceanic | place: Arctic Ocean...
AGCAAAGTATAATCAAATCCCCATTGCCGTTTGATGATGCCAAATTGATGTTCTACGATAGCTTGGCGTTTGCGATATAATTCTTTGTTGAGGTGGTAGCGTTCGGTGTTTTCTTCGATGTATAATTCGGAGTCTGATCGTTCAATGATGCGGCCTTTGCTTTTATCTAAATTGGATTGTCCAACACAATCTATTTTATGTGGACAGGCTCTGCATATATTTAATGAACAAGTATATCGTTGAAATTTATATTCTGCTCGATGTTGAATCGCTGGTGCTACCGCTCTGCGGTGATACCTAGTATTCACTTTGGCTTTGCCAACTATTGATTTTAATGTTGTTTTCAAAGGAAGTCTTAGATTTTTTGAATACTTGACACTACGGCAGAGCGGTATCGCCAGCGAGCAAAAAGCGACGAAAAACTAAAGGTAAAATCAAAAATATAAAGCTGAATTATAAATCTTCCCGCTCTCTTTTAAAAAAAAGAGCACCTCGTTATCTTAAGCGTCCTGCCTGTCTAAATCGAAAATGGATACTGAAATATTTAACCCGCTTCGTTCAACCCCGCTTGAATTAAGCGGGACTGATCGTCGGGCCTTGCCACGACTATCAGTCCCTAATATTGGGCGTTCGTCTTTTCTTTTTTCAATACATAATGAGTTGAATACTCTTTTTCAATACTTTTAGTATTTGATTTACTGAACCTCAAACGATCTTTTGACTGCTTTCCGTATTTCATATAAGCTGTCCAAGATGCTTTTAAATCCAGTTCTTTACTCATTATTCTCAATGATTTATTTATGAAACTCAATTTCCCCAAATTTGCTTTACAAGCCTTTTCTAAGTATTCAATTTTTCCTTGTCGCCATTTTTCATAATCAGTTTTTGATAAATAATCCAATTTCATCAAAAGGTCTACTGAACTTACATGTTTCTTTTCATATATCAATTCATGTATGCTCTGTTTTATTTTCTTTTCCAATTCTACCCTATTCATAATAGTTATTCTAAATTTCCATGTATTAAATTTTCATCCTCATGCTTATGAATTTTATCTATCAACTCATCTGTAATTGCTCCCACTAATTTCTCCAAATGATCTGAATATTCCAAATACTCCTTCCAAACAATTTTGTTCAAATATTCCTCATTTACATTTACCATTACTGTTGTATATTTTTGCCCTTTATACCTGTATGGTTTTAATCCATATTTTCTACATATTGACAACAGCAATCTCTTATGCCAACTATCAGGGGCTCAAAGTATAAACTCAACATTATTTGCTTCTGTTTTTAATTCTTGGTAGGTATTTAATACTCTATCTTTTGCCGAAATTGCTGCATTTTTTTCTCCTTCTGTTTGTGCACCAACTATTAAGGCCTCTATTTTCTTTATTCTTTCTAGCAATTTTTCCATAAAATTTTATCTTTCTTTTCAGTATACTATTTATTGTTGTTTTGTTTTTCTTGGTGACGCACAACGTCAGTTTGTGAAAAAACCTCCTGCGCTAAATTTTGACTTACGAAATATACGCCAAAATAATCATAAGTTAATTCTCCAATAAGTTAATTTTTAGAAAATGTGAAATGATAGTTTATTATTATTTGAAAAGAAGGATTAGGTTTCATTAAAATACCCCAGCACTATATTTACAAAAGCAAAAGCAGTCTCTAACCGCTTAATTAACCCAGGTACGCTAAGTATGGACTCAACTCTCTCGCTAGTGCTGCCGCTCTGCGGTGCTACCTAGCATTCACTTTGGCTTTGCCAACTATTGATTTTAATGTTGTTTTCAAAGGAAGTCTAAGATTTTTTGAATACTTGACACTACCGCAGAGCGGTATCGCCAGCGGCAGCAAAGCCAAAGCATTGGCAGCAGCAAAAGTTGTATTGGGAGAAAAAGTAAAAGTATTGTTGACCAAAAAAGAACGGAAAGATTTAGCCATTACCAGATTGTTTCAAGGGAAGTCGAATAACCAATGTCCTTGTTGTAAAAAAGGAAAAATGGTATCCATCTCTAGTTGGGAAGCTAATTTTAAAATAAAAAATAAATCGCCACCAATTACTGTTCGGCCTCCAATTATCTTTTAAACGACCATTCAAAAGGTAGCTAACTTGAGAAAGTTAGTTGCCCCGGTCTTGCGATGCCTACAGCGAAATTTTGAAGACTTTTTTTACATCGAAAAATAAAAACAATACATTTACAATAATTAAAAACAATAAAACGAAACGCTAAAGACGCTCTTTTTGAAAAACGAATTCCTTCCCTACTTTAATGTCCTTACTTTTAATTATCGAAAACGCATAGCGGGGTGCTAGCTCGTAGCCCCGCCTCGTCCAACAAAGGCTGATCGTGGGGCGTTGCCACGACTATCAGCCTTCGCGTATGTTTGCAAAAGTAAAAATTATATGAGAAATCGGTATGTTAGATCAAAAGATTATCGAGCTGCTTAGGAAAACAGATATCAGCCCAAGTAAGGTAGTTAATTACCTATACACATATTAAGAAAAAGTCTTAAGTAGTTTCTCTTAGAGTCAGAACAGTATTGAAGGAAGCCCAATAAAGGTTATCCTGTATCAAAATGCGAGAATAGACGAGGAGAGTTTCGATTCTTATTTTTAATCACAAAAAATAAATGATTTTGAAAAATGCATTTGTAAATTATGGCGTAGGAGTAGACACGAGTAAGGATTCTTTTCATGGATGCTTTAGTACAACAACGCAACAAGGAGATGTAAAAGTAATTGCACAAAAAAAGTTTAAAAACAACCTAACTGGACATAAGCAGATTAAAGTTTGGGTAGAGAAAAATCGAAAAAACAAAGAACTCAATTATCAGATTTTATTAGAAGTGACTGGTATTTATCATGAAGAATTGTTATTTTTTTTTACATGACAATAAGATGATGGTATGCTTAGAGTTGTCCAAACGGGTTAAACAATATTTGGAAGTTTTAGGCCAAAAATCTAAACCAGACAAATTGGATGGAAAGGGAATAGCACAAATGGCTTGCGAAAGAAAATTTAAAACTTGGATACCAGCAAGTAAGCAAACCCTTCAATTACGTAAACTTTTAAGGCATAGAAAGTCTCTTTTACAATCAAAAACCCGATATAGTAACCAATTACACGCCATCGAGCATAGCGCATTAAAATCAAAGGAAGTCATAAAATCCTTGAAGAAAATGATGAAATCTTTGGAAAAGCAAATTCAGGAAATAGAAAAAATAGCTATTAACTTGGCAAAAAAAGATGAACAGTTTTTTGAAAAAATAACATTAATAGTAGAGTCAGTAAAAGGACTAGGAATGTTGAGTGTATTGACAACGGTGGCAGAAACGAATGGCTTTGAAGGATTTGAATCTTCGAAACAATTGGTAAGTTATGCTGGGTATAATGTAGTAGAAAATAGTAGTGGAAAATATAATGGAAAAACAAGAATATCAAAGAAAGGAAATGCCAACCTGAGAACAACGATGTATATGCCAACCTTATCCGTTATTAGAACTAAATTAAAACCATTTTATGATTTATATTTAAGATTGTTGGCCAAAAATGGCGGACTCAAAAAGAAGGCAATGGTGGCAGTTCAACGAAAATTATTAGTAATTATTTATACTTTATGGAAGAAAAATGAAGCTTTTGACATTAGTTATTATAAGTAAAATTAGTAGGATTAAGATCTCAAAAATGGTCGTGTTGAAACAAGTTCAACACTACTCAGGATAGACTATCTTTGAAAATATTTTCCTTAATAATAAAGGTAAAAATATTTATAAATTTAGTTGGATGGTAACACAGTATCTTAATATTAGTGGCTTTTATCTTCTAATTGCTTCTTAAAAAATCGATACCTTTTACAGAAATTTTACTGTGTATCTTTTTTCGATTCATCGATTCGTCATCTCTGAAAATTATAGGCGCACCCCTTCTTAATCTATTTTTTGCTTCATTCATAAATATATAATGTCCAATTTTTTCTTCTAATTCAATGTATTATGATTTTTTATCAAGTTGTAATAGTACCTTGCATTAGTGTTTGTAGGTGGGCGTTATCTCGTAAACTTCACTTCCAGTAAACTGAGAATATTGTGATTCGCCAACTTTTGTTTGCGCTCATCGCAGTATAATGTCATTACTCTTTACAGTCCCAAGGATTTACGACTGCGTCATGATACCGGTCGATTAACCAGCCACTGCCATCGCGTACGAAGACGATGGTTTCGAGAAAGTCTGCAGTGCATTTATGCATCCTCGTGGTTCTTGAGTGTAGTCCAGGCTACATCGCCTCGGACGTTTGTGCCTAAGTCACTAAACTCGTCCGTCCACTTGATGTCAGTTCCGCCCTTCTTGAGTCGTGCAAGTAGCTCAGACCCTGTAAGTGGAAGAGTTCCCTCAAGGAGGAGAAACTGTGGTGTGAGTGGTGATATGATGCCCAGACTATCGATAGATTACATGGCAGCATACCATTTATCGAGCGTCGCATGGATCGTTGTAGAATCGGTTGCCAGGTCGAGAGCATCTTGACCTTGAGCTGATTCGTGCGATGGCATGGTACCTGAACATGCTACGAACAGATAAATGGTCAATAGAGAGATGAATAAGTTGGAGTAAAGTTAGTTTCATAGAAAGTAACTGTTTTTCAAAGATGTGTTGGTAAATCTAATTAATATTCAAGCGCTATTGTCATTTCCCACATTTATTAACTCCTATGATTGGTATTAGGCTAATTTTGTTTAAATTAATCTAATTGGATTTCGAATTCCTTTGTATCGTTGAATTATAAATTTTGTGTACTTCATTTCGTAATGGTCAATAACGTTTGTATACCCGTTTATGTTTTCACAAATCTAATCGTCTTTTTCAATCGAAGAATTAATCCTCTCTTTTACCAACCGAACTTTCCAAAATCATAATTGCCATTTTCTCAAACTGAAAAATAAAAGATATTTCTTGAAAACTGAAATTTCCTTTTTGCTTTATTCGAAACGAAGAACTAAATTTCCTTTTTTATCAGTTAAAATTTCTAAAATCCTTTTTTGTAAAAGTATTGTTTTTTTTCAAGCTAAAGTTCTAGCTAAACGCAGTTAGCCCGCATAGGGCTTAATGGCATTTTAGCTTTTGCTCTCTAATGGCAATAAATTTACCTCTTAGAATTTCAAATGTCTATTAACAAATTGTTTGGGTGTCATTCCTTCATATTTCTTGAACAATCGAATAAAATAATTAGCACTATTAAAACCTATTGCATAAGCTGTTTCTTTAACAGATAATTTTTCATCCAATAAAAGTCTTTTGCCAATTTTTAATCGTTCATTAATAATCAATCGGTAAGGGGATATACCTAATTCACTAATAAATGCTCGATAAAAGGAAGACTTACTCATGGAAGAAATTCTTAACAAATCCTCAATTTGAATTTCGGTGTGAATATTTTGTCGAATGAAATTGATGATAGCAGCAAATGGCGTATTATTGGTATTGAACTCGGCATCTTTTTTCAGCATACTAATATTTTGCATCTTTAAGACACATAGTACCAATTCCTTTAGCAGTAAGTTTATATGTATTTCTTTGAACGGATCATTAGAGGCAGATAATCTGATGATCTTTTTGTGAACATTTACTAAGTCCTCATTATTGTACATTAAAATAGGATAGTCCAAAATTCGCCAATTTTTAATAAATTTCCCTTCATCTAGCATTTCATTAAACTCGTGGACTTGTTTTTTTACATGAGAATCGTCTATTGTTAAAGCAGTACATTGGGTGGGCTTGTCAAAGCTAGCTTCAGGAAAATCAATATTTAACTTGGAATACGAAGGAGCGATTATTGTATTGCCAGGCAGATATTCTCTATTTTTTAAGTCTGAAAATCGGACTTGTTTTGTTCCTTTTAACATTGAGGTGACGGTAAAGCCGTCAAAACTAAGAGGAAGGTCCATTAACTCTTTCCTAGTTTCATATGTGTTCAATTCACACGTATTAAAATTAAAAGTACGCCTTTGCTCTACTAGGGTTGTAACTTGATCTAATGGAGTCAAGGGAATATTATTTAATCTTTTCATAATCCGAATATATTACTTTGTACACAAAAATACAAATGAATTGGGAAGACAAATAAATTGGGAAGATTGTGCTGTTTATTGGCAAAAATGTGATGTAGATAGTTGAGTAGATAAGCTAATTTTGTACGGAATAATATTCTTTTAGCCACTAATTTTTTAAAATTTAAATGAAGTAAAATGAATAGTAACGAAACAGCAATTGTATTAATAGAATTTCAAAATGATTTCACCTCAGAAGGTGGCATCTTTCATCATGGAGTAGAAGAAGTAATGAAGGAAACAGATATGTTATCTAATACCGTCAATCTTGTTAATCAAGCCAGGAAAGCTGGAGTACAGGTGATCCACGTTCCAATTTCTTTTGCTGAAAACTATAGTGAACTAACACAAACACCCTATGGCATTTTGAAAGGAATTGTGGATAATAAAGCTTTTAAAAAATCAACATGGGGCGTCAAAATTATAGATGAACTTACCCCTCTTAAAGAAGATGTCATCATTGAGGGAAAACGCGGGCTTTGCGGTTTTCATAGTACTAATTTAGGGTTCATTCTAAGAAGTAGAGGTATTAGAAATATTGCTATCGGTGGTTTCTTAACTAACTGTTGTGTAGAGTCAACAATGCGAACGGCTTATGAAAATGGATATAATGTAGTCACACTTACGGACTGTTGTGCTAGCCTGAGTATTGAAGAACATAATAATGCAATTGAAAAGGATTTCCCTATGTTTAGTCAGCCTATGAAAAGTCAGGATTTCATAAATGTCGTTAACGGAAAAGAAGATTTAGTTTTGGAAGGGAAAGGTTATGAGTAACTTAATGTTTAAGACGTTAAAAAGGAGAGAATGTGTAATCATTCTCTCCTTTTTATTTTAGATAATTTTTTTAATATCTATATTTTTAAATGAAGAATTCATCGATGAATAAAACAGTTTTAGATAGGATTGCTGCAGAATTGGATGGGGAGTTTTATCATAGTGATATGATGAAAGTCATCTATGCTACAGATGCATCTGTGTACAGAGAATTACCTCTCGGAGTTGCTATTCCAAAAAATAATTCTGATTTAAAAAAACTTATCCATTTTGCCAATAAGTATAAAGCCTCCCTAATTCCTCGTGGTGCAGGAACTTCTCTGGCTGGCCAGGTGGTAGGAAATGGAATTGTAGTAGATCTTTCTAAGAAATTCAATCAAATTATAGAATTCAATCAGCAAGAAAAATGGATTAAAGTACAGCCAGGTGTTATTCGAGATGAGTTAAACGCATACCTAGAACCATACGGCTTGTTTTTTAGCCCTATAACATCAACAGCGAATCGAGCAACTATAGGCGGTATGGTAGGTAATAACTCATCTGGTACCACTTCCATAGTTTATGGTTCAACAAGAGATCATGTACTTGAACTAAAAGCACTCTTGTCTGATGGGTCAGAAGCCACGTTTAAAAAATTAGATAAGACTTCTTTTTTACAAAAAACAACATTAAAATCACTTGAAGGAGAGGTCTACAAGCATATTTATGCAGAGCTACTAGAGCCAAAAAATCAGGAGAATATTAGAAAACATTTCCCTAAAAGTAGTATCCACAGAAGGAATACGGGTTATGCGATAGATTATCTTTTAGAAACGGAACAATTCTCAGATAAAACAACTGAATTTGATTTTTGTAAACTCCTATGTGGTTCAGAAGGTACCTTGGCTTTTACGACAGAGGTAAAGTTACATCTTGATTTAATGCAAAAACCGATAGACGTAATAGTTGCGGTTCATTTTGATAATATATATGAAAGTCTCAAAGCTACTCAAGTAGCCATGCAACATCACCCCACACAATGTGAATTGATAGATAAAATTATCCTTGACTGTACTAAAGAAAATATCAAATACCGAAAAAATAGATGGTTTATAGAAGGTGATCCTGCTGGACTTTTGATGGTAGAATTCAGAGACGATACTTTAGAAGGAGCAATGCAACAGGCGGAACAAATGATTGATGATTTAAAAGGAAAAAAAATGGGCTATGCTTTTCCTATTATTTTGCCTGAGCACACTAAAAAGCTCAGAGATTTGCGTAAAGCAGGTTTAGGACTGTTGGCAAATATTCCAGGAGATAAAAAAGCAGTCGCTTGTATAGAGGACACTGCCGTAGCACTAGATGATCTGGCTGATTATATAGAAGAGGTTGGTAGCATGTTGACTGATTTCAATCAAGAACAAGTTATCTATGCACATGCGGGGGCTGGAGAACTACACATAAGACCTATATTGAATTTAAAAAAATCAGAAGATGTTGAAGATTTTTACCAAATAAGTAAGGCTTCTGCAGAATTAGTCAAGAAATATGAGGGTTCTTTAAGTGGTGAACACGGAGATGGGCGATTGCGAGGAGCCTTCATTCCAATGATGGTGGGTAGTGAAAATTATGAGTTATTTAAAAGGATAAAATCGGTTTGGGATCCTAAAAATATTTTTAATCCAAATAAGATCGTAGACACTCCCGCTATGAATACATCTCTCCGCTATGAACCTGACATAACAGTCAAGGAGATTAAAAGCGTTTTTAACTTTTCCGATACAGGAGGTATATTAAGGGCAACGGAAAAGTGTAATGGTTCAGGAGATTGTCGGAAGCTACCGTTATCCGGAGGTACCATGTGTCCGAGCTATCAAGCAACTCGAAATGAAAAAGACTCAACTAGAGCTCGTGCTAACACACTAAGAGAATTTCTAACAAAAAGTGAAAAACAAAATCCGTTTGATCACAAAGAAATTAAAGCGGTAATGGACTTGTGTTTATCTTGTAAAGGATGTACTTCTGAGTGCCCTTCGAATGTTGACATGTCTACTTTAAAAGCTGAATTTCTACATCAGTACTATAAAACGAATGGAGTACCATTGAGGGCAAGGGCTTTTGCTTACATCAATGAGTTTAATAAACTAGGTGGAATCGCACCAGGGGTTTATAATTTTTTTCTAACAAATCCTTTACTCTCCGCTCTTGCAAAAAAGTTGCTAGGAATAGCACCCAAAAGGTCCATCCCTACTATTCATAAATTTAGCTTGCGGAAATGGTATCAAAAAAACTATAAAAATACAGACGGTAAAAATGGAACCGTTTATCTGTTTTGTGATGAGTTTACCAACTGGAACGATACAGAGATAGGTATAAAAAGTATTCAATTACTACAGTCTTTGAAATATAATGTCACATTAATAGAACATCCTGAAAGTGGTAGGGCTGCTATTTCCAAAGGTTTATTGCTCTGGGCAAAAAAAATGGCTAATTCAAACGTTCGTATTTTTAAGGATCTTATCAATGAAGACACCCCCTTGTTGGGCATTGAACCTTCTGCTATTTTAAGTTTCCGAGATGAATACCCTAAGTTAGTTGATAAACCTAATATAGAAGCCGCAAAAAATATTAGCAAAAACACCTTTATGATTGAGGAATTTTTAGCTCGTGAGGCTAAGAAAGGAAAAATTAATTCAGAGGATTTCTCAAAGGAGCAGAAACAAATTTTATTGCACGGACATTGCCACCAGAAATCACTCGGAAATATTGAAGATACTATCAGTATATTATCTTTGCCTGAGCATCATCATGTATCTCTAATCTCCTCGGGGTGTTGTGGTATGGCAGGCTCCTTTGGTTACGAAAAAGAACACTTTGACATTAGTCAGCAAGTAGGAAATTTAGTTTTATTTCCTGCAGTTAATAAATCCTCTACAGACACTATTATCGTTGCTTCAGGGACAAGTTGTAGGCACCAAATTTTAGATGCTACCCATAGGAAAGTAATACACCCTATTGAATTATTGTGGTCTGTGCTTAATGAAATAGTATAATAGCTTTTTCAAGACAACTAGTTTTTGCTTGTCGAGAACTGTTTCGTGTATGTGGCGTTGCGTAGCTTTTGCTCGCAATGAACATCATACACAATGTGTGTGTGCCTCGAATGTACACGTATTACTTTACGAAAGTAAAGAAAATATTTCGAGAAGAAAACTCTCGAAACTCTAAGGAGGTGAAAGTCCTCCTATCGCTCAAATAAAGAGAGAGCGAATAGTAAGCCGCAAGGGTGCATACTGCGAAGTATAATCTGAAGTAAGCGGGACTACAAAAGTTGGAATGCACGAACAGGAACTGCATAAGAGGCAT
>Ga0115005_10005282_pt1 | contig 10230 bp, 7 predicted proteins | sample ArcOceMetagenome_FD_87163 | JGI IMG/M metagenome (GOLD analysis project Ga0115005, IMG submission 87163) | Marine eukaryotic phytoplankton communities from Arctic Ocean - Arctic Ocean - Greenland ARC118M Metagenome | ecosystem: Environmental > Aquatic > Marine > Oceanic | place: Arctic Ocean...
AAGTTAAAAGTTAAACTTAATTGAATCTCTACAACTAAGTCATTCTTTTGCCAAGAAAGCCAAGCGTCTCAAAACCGAATAAACAGGAAAATGATCATAATGTCGCCGCAACATTAAGCCATTTCATGAGGTTAATAAAGCTAAAAGCAGTGGCAGGGCAACTAAAGCTATTATCGGCAAAGCCGATGCTCTTGTCTTTTGATTTACCCTCGCATGTATGTTCGCCAATTATTTGTGGGATTTCCTAGAGTGAAACTGGATTCATTAGAAGCACGGCTTCGCCCAGTTGAACCGCTCGACAGGAGACCGCGATGGAAGGTGGAAGGTAGAACAATGCTGGAGTAGCGGGCTTGCGCTCCAGTTGTTGAGAAGTTGAGATTGTTACGCGGTAACCGAGAGTCGAGCATCAGGGAAATGTGATTGATCAATTTAAAGTGTTTGAATCTAGGAGCGAAGGAAGGTCTAAATCCCACAAATAATTGGACTTAATCCCAAGCTATGCTTATTCTATAAAAATAGTTTTTAATGAAAAATAAAACTTTTTTGTTATAACTTTGTTAATGGAACTAAGCCTGGTACAGTAATTATGGACTCTATTCTTCTCATTATTTTTATCTCTCTGGCGATTGCCAGTGTGCTTAATCTAATCTTAAAAAAATTCTCTGTATCGCACATTATCGGTTATATCATTACCGGTGCTATCATCAGTAATATCTTCGATTTTAACGGCAGTGAAAACCTAAATTCTTTAGATTTAATTGGTGAATTTGGCATTGTGTTTTTGATGTTTACCATTGGCTTAGAGATGTCTTTTGCTAAGCTTAAAAAAATGCGTGAAGTGGTGTTTATTAATGGTACTTTGCAAGTTGTGCTCAGTACCTTAGTGATTTATCCCGTTGCCCATTATATTTTTGCGCTCGACTCCACTTCATCTATTGTTATTGCTTTGTCTTTTAGTTTGTCGTCTACCGCAATAGTGCTGACTTACCTGAAAAAATCTAAAGACATCATGACACCCTACGGTGAAAAGTCTGTGGCTATCCTGATCTTTCAAGACTTGGCAGTGATACCGATTTTGTTATTGATTAGCTTTTTAGCCAATAACGAATTGTCTATGCAGGAAATCCTAATAAAAACCTTGCTGTCAGCCGCTGCGGTGATCATTTTTATGTTCACCTTGGGTAAAAAACTGATTGAATGGTTACTGCATTTTTCCACTAATGCCAAACTCGAAGAGCTGTTTTTAGGCTCAGTGCTGAGCATAGTAATTGGTGCTTCATTACTGGCTCATGAAATGGGCTTTACTTATTCACTTGGCGCTTTTATTGCCGGTATGATTATCGCTGAGACGCACTATCACGTAAAAGTAGAATCAGATATTGCGTCATATAAAGATATTTTACTCGGTGCCTTTTTCTTCTCTATTGGCACTAAGATAGATATCCATTATTTTTACCAAGAATTCTTTTTGGTGCTCGGGGTATTAGTGCTGACTATGTTGCTTAAAGCGGCGATTATTTTTACTTTGATTCGGCGCAAGGCCAACAAGAGTGATGCCATTAAGTCAGCCATTGCACTGTGTCAAATTGGTGAGTTTTCTTTTGCGATATTTTCCTTAGCCATCAGCCAGCATATTATCTCTGAACAGTTAGGAAGTTTTCTGATTTTAGTGACTGTGTTGTCGATGATAATCACGCCCTTTATGGTGAATAATATCTATAAGTTGGCATCTTATTTTGTGGTGGAGTTTTTTGAATCAGACAAAATCACACCTATTGCAGCAAACAAACACATTATTGTTTGTGGCTTTAACATAGTAGGGCGCATCGTTGCCAGCGAACTGAGTAAACAAGGTAAGAACTTTGTGATTATCTCTGACAATTTACCCCATGTGTTACTCGCCAGAGAGCGCGGTTATATGGCGTATTTTGGTCACTTGGAAAAACTCACCGTATTGGAGTCACTCAAGGTTGAGCAGTCATCTAGCATTATTATCACCATGAATACTTTGTTAACTAAAAAAATCATCTGCCAAGGGGTGTTGGATTATTATCCCCAGGCCAAACTTATCGTTAAGGTGAATAGCCGCGAAGAACAATCTGCCTTGTCAGGACTGAATATTCAGTCTTTTGTTCATGCCCGCCATGAGGCGGCTTTATTACTGGTTAAAAAGTGTGTGGGATCAAGCGATTCAGCTGACCTTTAAAGCCGATGGGGACTCTGCGCTAGTGTCCTTTTCAACGATCTCATTCATTATCCAACAAAGGCATTAACTCTTGAGTCTGGTTATTCCATCTGGAGTTAAATGTTTTTAGGTTTTGTTTTCTGAATTTGGCGCAGGCAACGAATATTTTCATGTCGGTTTTGTTGCTCAAACATTCAACTGGTTCTTTGAAATAGAGGCTCCATGCAAGCTTCTTTTTGCCCTTGAAATTTGCGTAATCAGAGACGGTTACATGGCTAGAATTTTTGCGAGGTGCAAACTTATATTTAGTTTTTGTGGTCTTGGGAGTTTTAGTACTTGAGATTGAAGGTGATTTTGTTTGTACTGCTTCTGTTGGCAGTCGTAAGCAGTCGAGGAATGCTTTTTTTGCTTCACGATGTTTGCTTCTCGCTCTCTCGGTGACTTTATTTTTAAGAATGCTATTCCACCTATCTACTTGTTTTTGTTCTATATCACACTGGCTGAGAGCTACTCTGCTAAAAGCAGTCATTACGAGAATTAATATAATTTTTTTCAACTTGTAACTTCCTTTTTATAATTTTTGTGGGTTCCTGATTATGTCTATTCGTGAAAATTTTAATATGTCTCGAGGCGTATTTGCTAATTATTTACAAACATCAGTGCGAACATTAGAAAATTGGGAGCAAGGGCGCAGTTCTCCCAATGGACAAGCAGTAACCTTGTTGAAATTAGTGCAATTTCATCCTGAAACCCTCTCGCATATTGCTGCGTTGTAATTCTTAGCAATCAGAAAAGCAACAGGCCAATCATCATAATGTTGGTCAAATAAAGTTTCTCTAGTCTAGGGGCGAACCAACTCCGCCCTTTGTTGCATCGCATTTACCCTCAAAGCGCAATCATCAGCATGATCATTCACCATACCCATTGCTTGCATAAAAGCATACATAGTCGTGGGGCCAACAAATTTCCAGCCGCGTTTTTTTAGGTCTTTTGATAAAGCCACGGATTCTTCGCATGTCGCCATAAACCCTGGGGCAATAGCCTCATCACGCGTTGGCTCAAATCGCCAAAAATAATGGGCTAATGAACCAAATTTCGTCATCATTTCTTGCGCCCGCTTAGCGTTGTTTATGGTGGCAGTGATTTTACCGCGATGGCGCACTATGCCAGCGTCTAGCAATAAACGCTCAACATCGTCATCGGTAAACTTAGCCACAAGGTTAAAATCGAAATTAGCAAAAGCGGCTCTGAAATTATCGCGCTTTACCAAAATAGTGAGCCAGCTCAGACCAGACTGAAATCCTTCTAAACAAATTTTTTCGAATAATCGCTGATCATCGGTAACGGGGTAGCCCCACTCGTTTTCGTGATACGCAATATACTGAGGTGTTGCCTGACACCAAGCACATCGAGCTTTGCCGTCTTCGGCGATATAGATTTCTGACATAGTTAAATTTCACTAAGTTGTTTAAAAGAAAAGCGAGTTGCTCATTGGTTTGATTAGGTTCGACTTCAATAATCTCACTAATTATCCCAAAAAGGCATTAACTCTTGGGTGTTGTTGTCCACAGATCATTCGAACTTTCTGTGTTCTTAGTTACAGTCAAAATTCAGAGAGTAATTTGTGAATTTATGAGTGATAATTGCACAATGTTGAACAACCGCATCTATTTACAAAAAAAATTAATAAGTGTGTAATGTCTAAATAACAAAAGACCTCAATAACTTGCCGCATAGTTCATCAATCGCAATGAATATAGTGAACGGATATTATGTACAGTAAAAATATGACAAATGCTCAGGTAAAAGCACGAGAAGCCATTATCATTGCAAATAAACGAGGTGATCTTTTACTTGCCTATGACATGTGTCAAAAAGTTATGTCTAGTTCAGACGATCCATTTTATCCATACCAAGCTGTTCTCGCATTGGCCAGATGTGGTTCAATTGAAAGAGCTCTTGAAGCTTTTGTCGATTGGCAGCTTGATAAGGAAGTTGATGAAGATACACTTGCACTTAAAGCGAGGTTACTAAAAGATCAGGCGCTAAACCTTGGTGATTTGGGAAAATTAAAACAAGCTGCAGAATGTTATCTATCGGCCTTTAATAGAACCAAAGGATATTTCCCAGCCATAAATGCGGCTACCTTATTCTTACTTTCAGGTGAAAATTCACAAGCGGAGGAATTAGCACTATTAGCCCTAGAACTGGCTACTGAAAAAAGCGAAAAACAGTCATATTATGCTTTGGTAACCCAAGCTGAAGCCCTACTAGTATTAAATCGGAGCAATGAGGCTAAGATTTTGTTGCCAGCCGCAGTCGAGGCTTGCTCGGATGATATTGTATCTATGGCCAGAAGCCGCATGCAACTTAGCCTCATTTGTGAACATCATGGAATACCGGTCTCAATTCTAGACGAACTCATCAATAAAAAAGTATTTCACTACTGTGGTCATATATTAAATGAACATCAGCAATCAGATGAGCAGGTTATTGCTCGCCAGATATCTGCGGTGTTCGATCAACATAAAACGTTAATAGGTTACGGCTCTCTGGCTGCGGGCTCAGATATTTTATTCGCTGAAGAACTCATTCGTCGAGGCGGAACCCTTAATGTTTTTCTACCTTTTAATAGTGATGAATTCAAGAGGGTATCTGTGATACCGGCAGGAGGTGATTGGGAACAACGGTTTGATAATTGCATTGCGAGAGCTGCAACGGTGTCTCAGGTTACCTACTCAAATTACAACAACGATGATTCACTCTTTGCTTATTGTACAAGTATTGCGATGGGACAAGCATTGATTTGTGCGCGTCAATTACAATTACCTATTATGCAGTTGGCTGTTTGGGATGGAAAAAAGAATGCTGGCGTGGCCGGCACTTATTCAGACATTATTAGCTGGCAAACGTTGGGACACGATTTTGTTCACATTCCATTTGATAGGAAAAAGAAATGCAATAAAGCACCAGAAAATAAGACAGATAGAACTGTTTCACAAGAACGCGAACTTTGCGCCTTATTATTTTGCGATATTCGAGGTTTCAGTAAACTAACGGACGACGATATTCCTTGGTATAACGATACAGTATTGCCTGCACTTGCGGATGTCATAAGTCGTTACAAAGACGAGATACTTTTCCAGAACACATGGGGAGATGCGATTTATCTCGTCTCAAAATCAGCAACAGCTGCTGCGAATGTATGCTTTGAGATACATCAGGTACTTTCACAGATAGATCAAAATGGTATTAACATTCCTATGCCGTTAGCGCTTCGAGCAGGACTTCATTATGGACCGGTTTATCGCACGTTTGACCCAATACTAAATAAAGATAATTTTTTCGGTGTCGAGGTTAACCGTACAGCTCGCATTGAACCTGTCACTCCACCGGGGGAAAGTTTTGCTACCGAGGCGTTCTCATCCATTTTGGCACTTGAAAATACCCAGAGTTTTGAATTCGATTATGCCGGTGAAATTCCTGCTGCAAAGGAATTTGGTACGTTCAGAATGTTTAAGGTTCGCAAGGCCACGACGAAACCTGTTTGAGGATTGAGTTTATCGAAATCGATGATGCAGGTTACCAAGTGTTGAACAATAAAGAAAATATCGAATTGGTTTACAAAAACGTTGAAGCTTTTTTAGCTAAACATTTGTTGCATTAGCCTTAACTTTTCCACGTTTATAATGCATTTCGGCCTAAGGTAAACTTGACTCTCAAGCATCCAATGTGCTGATTTAACCAGTTGGTAAAGCCGCTTGAGTGCGGGATGATGTGCCTCACCTAAGTTGCTCTGGCATAAGAATGGCTTTATCAGTACAACCCCTTTTCGCTATTCACCCGCCACTATAATAGAATGTATAAATAATCAATATCGGCAGCTATTTTCTCTATGAACCAAGACAATCATTCCATTCCTGAAAAAGGATTACTTTTTAATACAAAGGGTAAGGTGTCCGTTTGGGCATCACAACATCCTTACGCTGATATTCCTGATGAGTATTTTGAGGAGACTTTTTCCAAAAAAGGTTCTCGTGCAAAAAATAGTTGGTCAGACAATTATAAAATTCGTTATTTCGATCCACAACAGATGGAAACTAATGGTGCCCATACTGGCACCATTGATATACATGAAGCAGCTGGTGGATGTTCTTGCTCAAGCTCCTTTATCGTTAATTTGATGAGTAAAGCGAAAAAAAATAAGATGGAACAGGTGACCTGGATTATTTTGCTTTTCGAACAGGAATACGGAGTCAAACTCAGTGGTGTTTCTCAAGATGAATACACCACTTTTCTGGGCGCTTTTAACTATGATGCCTCCAGCGAGAGCTTGCTGGGTGAAGACGATGAAGATGAAGACGCTCAGAGTCGGAATAAATAGTGTCGTAGTTAATTTATCCCACAAGATACACGGAAGTATTTTGTCATTGTGACAGTGGTTGATAGCCTAACAGTAGTCACTATTTATTCACATAAAAGGGCTTTGGTTTTAACCGTACTTAAAATTGCTATGACCTTAATTAACTCATTTACACTGATACTTCCCTTTTTATTCGGCTACAGGTAATTTAAAATTTGAAGACAAATTATACATTTCCCACTTGGTTGATACTTATCGTAGGCACGGTACTAGCGACCGTCATAAATTTTAATCCACTGCCTTTTTTCACCGGTGCTCAATTTATTTTCGGCAATATTATAGCGGTTGCCTTTACTATTTTGTTTGGCTGGAAAGCGGGCTTAGTGTGTTCGGTTATTTCATCCTCTGCGACCTATTTGAGCTGGGGCCATTTTCTTATTTTATTGCCGTTTTCCCTTGAGATTTTATCGGTTCACTTCGCCATTTTAAAACGGAAAAATCCACTGTTGGCAGGTGTACTCTATTGGTTTTCGATAGGGTGGATAATAGTAGGGTTAGAATTTTATTTTTTTACAGACTTTCTAGATAGCACCAAAATAGTGATAACCATTAAATTTATAATTAATGGCGTATTAAATATCATGCTCGGCTATGTGCTGGCGTATTCATTATTGAAAATCACCAAAAGCAGTTGGCGGCAAAGATTAAAATTCAGCCAATTTATCACCTTGTCGGTAATCTACTCGTTGACGATAGCCGTGCTTGCGAATAGCTATTTTTGGCTCATCAATATGCAAAAAGACAAGTTAGCTGAACTCAACAAACAATTAACAATGGAGTCGCAGTATATTGCTCAAAAGGTAGATGACTACCTTAACGTGCACCTCAATACATTAGTTCTTATTGCCTCTATGGATCAAACCCAAATTGAAACGCGTGACTGGCCAGCTGTTTTAGGTAACATTGTTAGGCGTTACCCAAACATATTAACCATGTTAGTTACTGATGCAGAAGGAAAATTTATAGCCACTCTTCCCGCTTCAAGATTACAAGAAATAGCAGAGCAAGACCCTTTCTATAGCGTTTCAATGCGGCCCTATTTTATGGTCCCAAAATCGACCCAGCAACCGTATATTTCTGATGTTTTCCAGGGGCGGGGGTTTGGCACTGATATAATAGTTGCCGTGTCTGCGCCTCTATTAAGGGATGGTAACTTTATAGGTATCGTTGAAGCGTCACTTAATTTGGCAAAGTTTAGTACTCTGGATCGCAAGGTGTTGAATCAAAAAGAGAGCATCATTATAGTGGATAATAATGATCGCGTAATTTATCGCTCTGACGGTCTGCCCTACAACCTGTTAGAAACCTTGCAGGACAAACCCGTATTAGCTCATACACAGCAGCCTGAAAATTATTATTTTATAAATCATATTGGCGACTATTATCTAGGTACATCTCAGGAAATAGGCAGCTTAGGTTGGACCTCTATTGTATTGCTTCCCAGAGAGATATACGAAACTCAGATATCTAACTATGTCGTATGGTCGTTGTCTCTATTGGCCCTGTTTCTTGGCGCTGGCGCCTTCATTGCGGCTAAGCTTGCGAAAAAGATCACTCGCCCTTTAACCGATTTAAATCAAGAGTTGCTAACAGTCAGTGGTACAGGCAATTTTGACTCATTCAATCTGACTTTAAAACCAACATTATTTATTGAATTGAATAGTGTGTCTTCCGTCATTCAAGAGTTTTCCCGACGATTAAGAGACTCGATGAGCTCACTCAAAAGTGCTAATTCGGAGCTGGAAAACGTCAATAGTAACCTAGCAAACTTGGTTTCAGAAAAAACCAGCGAATTGAAACTGGCGGTTATCTCGGCTAACAGCGCAAATCATGCAAAATCGGAATTTTTGGCCACAATGAGCCACGAAATCAGAACACCCATGAATGGTGTGCTTGGCATGATTGAATTATTACAGGCGAGCGATCTGGATAATGAACAGAAATATAAGTTACAGGTCGCCGCGTCTAGCGCAAAATCGCTACTCTTTTTGATTAACGATATTTTAGATTTCTCTAAAATTGATGCTGGAAAAATTGAATTTGAAAATCAGGCGTTTAGTTTAAATCAGTTACTCAGCGACATCATCGAAGCACAGTCGCTGACGATATCTAGCAATGATGTCTCTCTGCTCTTGGACACAAGCTCTATTCATCAGGATTGGCTGCAAGGCGATCCCAGTCGATTACGTCAAGTGTTAACAAATTTGCTTAGTAACGGGATCAAATTCACAGAAAAAGGACACATTATTCTCTCTGCGCAGAGTCGAATTGTTAATGGGCAGGTCCGAGTATCCCTTAGGGTAGAGGACCAAGGCATAGGTATTGCGCCTGACAAGTTAGGTTCATTATTTGAACCCTTTACCCAAGCAGATGCCTCGACCACAAGGGAATATGGCGGTACAGGTTTGGGCCTTACTATTTCCAAAAAATTGTGTGAAATGATGGGCGGCAATATCAGCGTGCAAAGTATCTTTGGCAGCGGCAGCATTTTTACTGCTGAAATACCCTTTAATGTGATTGAAAATGCGTCCAGTGACCCCGACTTGAGTCAACTCTTTCACTACATATTGATTTTGGGTAACGATAAACAAAGTCAGTTACTTCGTTCACAACTTAAACACTGGAATGGTCTGGTTGTTAGCGCTAAAAATACTGCCGAGCTAGAAGATAAATATGCCCTAATTAAGGGTTTTGCTCAAACAAAATATCCCAATCTCATTATTGTTGTAGAAGATGTAATAAATGACAACCTTAATAATAGTTGTAGGTCGGCGATGGCTCAGGGTGATTATGTTATTTATGTACACAAACAACAAGCAAATTCACATGTTAGTGCCTTGTGCAGTGTTGTCTCTGGTGTTTGCACTATACCCTTAACACCCAGTAAACTCACCAATGTATTTAAGTCACTCACTCTTGGCACCACGGAACATGTTCAGCAGAAGTCTTTTGTTGTTAAAGGGTATATGGCTAATACATCTAACAGGAAATGCGTTTTACTGGTAGAAGATAATTTTATCAATCAACAGGTTGCCCTACATATGCTGGAAGAACTGCAGGTTGACGTAATTACAGCCAATAATGGAGAAGAGGCAATACAACGGTTATTAGATGACAACGGGTTTTTCTGTGTTTTTATGGATTGCCAAATGCCGGTAATGGACGGTTTCACTGCAACCAGAAAAATTCGCGAAGGTGAGGCAGGGCAACACAACAAAGATATTGCAATCATTGCATTAACGGCTAACGCTATGAGCGGCGACCGAAAATCATGCTTCGACGCAGGCATGAGCAATTACATTACCAAACCTATTTCAATTGAAATGTTGAGCAAAGTATTGGAAGAGGTTCTTATAACCTAACACTCACATATAAATGTCACCGCAGAGAAACGTTATCAGCGGGTTTACTTTAACTAAGCGCATTTAAACTACTAAATATTCAAACTGGTTCGCATCTAAAGCGCAGCTAATAGCACCAACCGATCTTACAGAAATTCGAGATGTTAGACTATGTTTAGCAAAAACCGTTATACGATTAATCAAATGTGACTGACGGCAATGAGCGAGAACCGGAGAAACAGAAATTTGTCTGGTAGTCTAGGGTCAGGTCAGTTTTTGAC
>Ga0115005_10005283_pt1 | contig 10230 bp, 6 predicted proteins | sample ArcOceMetagenome_FD_87163 | JGI IMG/M metagenome (GOLD analysis project Ga0115005, IMG submission 87163) | Marine eukaryotic phytoplankton communities from Arctic Ocean - Arctic Ocean - Greenland ARC118M Metagenome | ecosystem: Environmental > Aquatic > Marine > Oceanic | place: Arctic Ocean...
AAAGTAGCAAGAAGTATATAAATTTGTTCACAAGGACTTTGAATCAAACTCAACTTAAGGCTTGAAGCTATATACTACTACCACCGCTAGACAAACGTTCCAACTCTTTCTTCGCCTTCCCTGCAAATGATGGATTTTTCATCGCCCAATTTGAAATAGCTTCAATGGCACCGGGAACATCACCATTTGCCTCTTTTGCATCAGCGACAACCCTCCATGCTCTCCCATTCAAATCATCGATTTCGGCCGCTTGCATGGCATCCTTCAGTGATTGTTCTATGTTCTGAGGTATGGAATCTATGTTTACGTCTGCACGAAGGATGAGTGCATGAGCCATTGCTGTTGTCTGCACTAACTCTACATCTTGCAGCGATTGGATTGCTCTGTTTAGTAACTTTAGTTTTTTACCAGTATTGCTCGCTTTGAATGTGGAGAATAGAATGCCAATAAATGAGTAAAAGAGATGATAAATCAACAATTGAGAATACAGTACGTGTACATAGTAACTATGATATATGATATCGTACAAGTCAACTTACATTGACAAGCCATGGCCATATCTTCTATAGCTGCCATCAACACACCTGGAGAATCAACATCCGCTCCAACTTCTAGCACAGCCGCAGCCATTTGAATCCCATCTACTTTACCAAAAACTCTCTCCTCATTGGCGGCCCCACTACAACAAACATTCGGACCATTACTACACTGAGACAAGCAATCGGATGCTTCAATTATGACAGAATTGTCGTTTTCACCAACTGGTATCCCAGTTCCAGTGCTGGGGATGAGATCTTTGAGAGTTTGTACGAGCCCTCCATCGTATTTGGATGGGAAACTCTTGACGCAGCCTTTGTTCTGGCAGACTTGTATTTTCGTTGGGTTTAAAGCCAAGGCACCACAGCATGTCGTGGAGATCAATGAGAGGAGGACGAAGCTCGTGCTTCTCTTGGAACGAAATACCATTGTGTGTTTTATCTTCTCTTTTTGTGTGATCTACGAGTGAACTGCAGTCGCCGGGTCAGGCTGTTGTAAATGACTTTGTGATGTGTGATGTTTGATTTCTTTGAAAATCTCGAAATCTGTTTTGTGTCTTTTCGCCTCTTTTCTTCTCTCGCCTTTCTCTTTCTCTTCGTCATCTGGAGCAATAGTTCTCTTTGTCATCTGGGGCAATAGTTCTCTTTGTCATCTGAGGCAATAGTAAAATAGAACAGATTTCAAAAACAAATTTGAACGTGTGTCTCGAACTCACTCTCTTTGAAAAAGACAACAATCAACAGAAGACCGAGGCAAGCAAGCAAGCTAGTGAATAGAGTAAATAGAACGCTTCAACGACCACCCTTGATCCTTTAATCAAACCAATAATCAAACCAATACAACTGATTAAAAGTTCCTTCGTGTAGATATCATGTCTGACTCATCGCCGCCTCCAGTCCACGCTGAGGCTCCGAGCACAGTCACGGAAATGGAAATAGAAATGGAAACAGAAGGCACCACTGGCACTGCCACACCCACTGCCACAGCCGATCCAGCTCCAGCATCACGCCTAATGATCACCAAAATGGTACTCGAAAACTTCAAATCCTACGCTGGAGTCAAAACAATCGGCCCCTTCCACAAATGCTTCTCCGCCGTCGTGGGACCCAACGGATCGGGAAAATCCAACGTCATTGACGCCATGCTCTTTGTCTTTGGCAAACGCGCCAAGAAACTCCGTCTCAATAAGGTCTCGGAGTTGATTCATTCTTCTGCTGCTTATACCGAGAATCCATTGACGTATGCCAGGGTTTCGGTTTATTTTCAGGAGATTGTTGATACGGGTGATGGAGATGAGGATTATGATGTTTTACCGGGTACAGAGGTGGAGGTCACGAGGGTGGCAAAGAGGGATAATTCCTCGCAGTACAAACTCGACGGCAAGAATGTCTCCTTTCGTCAAGTGGCAGTATTTTTAGATTCCAAGGGAATTGATTTGGATAATAATAGGTTCCTCATTCTCCAGGGGGAGGTTGAGATGATATCCATGATGCCGCCCAAGGGCAAAAACGAGAATGATGAAGGGTTGCTCGAGTATTTGGAGGATATCATTGGTTCTAACCAATATGTCGAAGAGACCAATATCGCAGCTGCCAAAGTGGAAGAATTGACAGAGTTTAGGCAAGAAAAATTGAATAGAGTCAAGGCTGTAGAGAAGGAGAAGCAAAGCCTCGAAGGGGCCAAATTGGAAGCGGAGGGATTGCTTCACAAGGAACGGGAGATTCGCCGCAAAAAGAATATCTTGTTCCAGATCCATCGTCTTAATGGTGCCGGTGACCTTGAACATGTACTTCCAAAGAAGGAGGCTTTGGCAGGTGAGCTTGAAGAACAGCGTGTCAAGTTGCAGGCTGCTAATGCGCGTGTGGAGGAGATCGAAGGGGGGCTCTCTGAACAAAATGCAGAACATGAAAAGGCGCATGCTGAGCTTGTCAAAACTAAGGAGGAATTTGCATCTTATGAGAGGAGAGATATTCAGTTGCGTGAAGATATCAAGCATGCAAAGGATAATAAGAAAAAATTGGCTGCCAAGGTGCAGAGGGAGGCGAATAAGGAGCTTCATGCCAACGAGAAAGCGGAAAATGCACAAGAGAGTATTCCAGAGCTTGAAGAAGATATTGAACAATTGACGGTTTTAAAATCAGAACATGATGCGAAATTGGAAGAGATCTTTGAGGAGACCAAGGGCGTTACGGAGAAACTTCGAAAAGATTTGGAACAAAAGGCGCAAGAACTCGCTCCAGTATCTCAAGAACGGGCTGTATTCCAGTCTGCACTTGATACTGCTTCAACAGAAGTGAAATTGTTGGAAGATTCGACCACTCGTGCCAAGGAACAAGTGCAAGCGGCAGAGAAGGAATTGGAATCATTAGATTCGAAACAGGATCAGATGCGCAAAAAGCTTGGAGACGCCGAGGATGAGCTTGCTCAGTCTAAACAGCGTATTGTGGATTCTCAACAGGAAGATGGACAGCTTGCAGAGACGGAGAAGACTCTTTCAAAAAGCTATGCTGACCTTACGGTAAGATTTGGTTTGGTTACTATTTGTTTTCAGCATGTATTCACCGGATATTTCTCACACTGGAGACCGACCAATCAATAATAAAATTAGGCACAAGCCGAAGAATCCAAAGCTGCTATGCAGGCAGGGGTCACTAGATCCAAAGCGGTTCGGGGAATTCTCAAGGCGGCCCGCAGTGGCAATGAATTGGCTGATGTTGGGATCCTTGGACGTCTAGGAGACTTGGCAACCATTTCAGACCAATACGATGTCGCCGTATCGACTGCATGTGGATACTTGGATCATATTGTCGTACAGACTACTGCTGGAGCACAGCGATGCCTAGCCTTTCTCCGTAAGCACGGGCTTGGAAGAGCTAACTTTATTCCTCTTGATAAGATGAAGAAAGGTGCTCATGATAGAGTTGTTGAAACCCCAGAAAATGCTCCTCGCCTCTTTGATCTAATTACTCCATCTAATTTCGCAATCACTCCCGCCTTGTATCTTGGTGTTGGAAATACACTTGTTGCGCCTGATTTGGAGACTGCGACCAGGTGGGCTTATGACTTCGGCAGAAGGTGGCGTGTTGTCACCATGGATGGTAATCTTATTGAAATGTCTGGAACTATGCAAGGTGGAGGAAAGTCCGTTCGGAGAGGTGGTATGAGATTCACAAATTCCAGTGGAGCAGCTTCTACTGCAGATCCATTGTCGGATGGATCACATGAAGAATGTAATCAGATTGAATCTCGGGCAGAAAAGGCTTTGGACGATTTGAAGCAGTGCAGATGTCAGCGTCGTAACTTAACCAGTGAAGTGAGGGACTTGAAGAAGCGAATTAAGACTCTTGGCGTTCAGATTCCCAAGCTTTCTATGGAAATTGCAAGTTGTGACACAACTCGTGAAGAGTTGACGAAACGCCTACCAGATTTACGCTCTCAATCTATTCTTAATGATGAAGATGCTGCTAAGCTCGTCCGATTGAATCGCAAGGTGGAGGAGTGTAGGTCTAACATGGCATCGTGTGCAATGCTCGCCTCAAAGCTTGAAGCGGATGTTGCAAGACTCCAAAAGTCTATCTTAGATGCCGGAGGGTCGCGGCTAAAGAAGCAACAACAAGCGTGCGAGAAGGCGCAGACTGATATCAAGGCAGCAACAACTAAGCTCAATGAAGCCAAGGTCCTGATCACAAGTTCACTCAAGGCTGCTTCAAAAGCAAAAGCTGCCATGGAGACAGCCAAGGCAGAATTTGATAACGCCAAAGTCACTTTGCAGGAGAAGAAAGATGAGTTCAAAAAGCTTGAGGAAGAAGCTTATGAGGTAATGCAGGCTTATGAACAAGTCCAGGCGATCGCATCAGAGAAAAAGGCTGCGTTGGAATCTGTATTGAAAGAAACCGAAGGATTAAGAAAAACTCAAGCGGAAACGAAGTGTGCAGAGGTAGATCTTATCGCGAAATTAGAAGCATGTGAAAAATCAGTTCATGACAGCGAAAAGAGAGTCAAGCACTGGGAGCGCGAGTTGAAGCATTTGCGAAAGGCTGAAAAGCAGGCAGAAGACCTTGATTTATCGGAAAATGATGAAGAAGAAGAAGACGGTCGTGATGAAGAAGGAACAGAGGCCAATAATTCTGAAGGGAACTTGGATGGCGGCGATGTCGAAATGGAGGATGTCACAGAAGGAGATGCGAGGCCAAAGGACCAAACTCGTCAAAAGGAATCTTCGCTCCCTGTCTACAACGACAGCGCACTCGGTCAATATGATTGCGAGGAAGTTAAGGAAGATATTCTCACTTTAGAAAAAGAGCGTGATACGATGGCCAAAAATGCTAATATGGCGGCCATTGCGGAATATAGAAGAAAGGAAGAAGACTATTTGAAACGGTGAGACCATTTGAACGCATTGGTTTTTATATCTATATTTGTATGTCGTAGTACTGATCTCGTCTCTCGTTCACACAGTGTCACTGAGCTCGACGGAGTTACAGAGGCTAGAAACGCTGCGAGGACTTCTCATGAGGATCTCCGTCGTCTCCGATTAGAAAAGTTCATGGAAGGCTTCGGGCATATCACTCTCAAATTGAAAGAGATGTATCAAATGATAACACTCGGAGGAGACGCAGAGCTTGAATTGGTCGACTCTCTCGATCCTTTTGCCGAAGGAATTGTTTTCTCTGTCCGGCCACCAAAGAAGTCTTGGAAGAATATATCGAACTTATCTGGTGGTGAGAAGACTCTCTCTTCCCTTGCCCTTGTATTTGCTTTGCATCATTACAAGCCAACACCACTATATGTGATGGATGAGATCGATGCTGCCCTTGACTTCAGGAACGTCTCGATTGTTGCGAACTACATCAAGGAGAGAACGAAGAATGCTCAATTTATCATCATTTCACTACGCAACAACATGTTCGAGCTAGCTGATAGACTCGTGGGAATTTACAAGACGAACAATTGCACGAAGAGCATTACGATTGACCCCAAAGCATTCTCGAATCAGAGACAGGCTGCGAAAAGTCTTACACCTTTGAATGATCGTACAAATACAGTGGCTTCTAGTCAAAGCATGTTAAAAAATGGCAGCTCATCAAGAATAGATGACTCAGTCCAATCTAGTGGTTTGTAAAGTACCATAACCAGGGGAATATATTGTTGGTCACACCTTTGCAGTGAAACTATGTCAGTAACGGTATTCTGTAATGAAATAAAAAAGATAATAGCAATTGGATGATACTATTGTACTTTTCAATGAAATATCGCAGCTTATCCTTACACAATTTGAAATTGGACATGTATTGAAGGATATGAGCAGATTCATCACGCAACGAGAGCATTGATCATGGACCACCCTATATTTTGTGGCTCGTCATAGCTTCGAAAACAATCAATTAAGCTGAATTCTAACAGAGGCGTCATCATTGACGAATCATTGGATTTGATCACCCCCTGTTGATCGCCGAAAGTCGATATAAGTGAGATCTCAATAGGCTTCACCAGGCGGCTGTTCTTTTTTGGAGGCTTGTGCTGACAGAGAAAATCCATCTGTCTATGTAAATGGTCAGAAAGTGTACAATGACAGTGCATCTCATAGCAGGCTCGAAATTCTTTAGATAGATCCGTTTCGGGCTTAAGATCTCTACCACCCTTCTTGTTTGCATTATCTGCCTTAACTCTATCGAGTTCCAATCTCAAGTCCATGTGTAGAGGTACTCCTGCTTGGTAAGTTATTCCATTGGAACAATTCCAAGCACCTTCTTCGATCACATCGATATTGATATCTTTACCAAGAATGAGAATCGTGGTCTCGCGTTCTGTGTATAGTTTGGCAGTGCCTGTATTGTCTTTAAGAACCCCGCTCGATTCCCATTTTATGTATGCGTGTCGCCTGTCGCACCCACTGGGACAAACGAGATTAGTTTTTCTACTGCCTTTTGATATTGATGCGGTTTTCTTACTTTTCTGCACACTATTCAACAGTGACCCTATCGGAAATGGGCGGTCCCAAAACGTTTGTTTCACATTAGTACGTGTACTCCTGATAAGAGCCTTGTAACAACGACTACACTCAGCCCTTGCTCTGCAAAAGCGTACTTTGCTAACATGTGCATTTTTTATCTTGCACAGGCGCGTCGAATCCTGAGCAACACTGGATCTCATGCAATGGAAAGTACTTATGGAAACATCAGCAGGTGACCCAATGATCAGATGGGGCGGAATTATTGCTTCGCAATAGTTTTTATTTGATCCCCTTCCGAGGATAATTGATCTGCACAGCCGATTATCAAGCATGCCTTTATAAAATTTCATCCCTCCATAGTAATCAAAATTGCTTTTGCCTTGTGTTGAAAAATAGCGCAAGGTTTCATGAGAGTGCCTTAATTTCGAGAATGCAAAAGAAAATTTCTCTATATCAATCGGTTGGCTGTGATCGCAATGAAGAGGAAACGAAATCTGCACCTCATCAAGTTCTAGTTCATGTTGACTACAATCCTGGAGTTCATTCCAACCTCCTGATATCAATGGAGCAAAACAGGATTCTGCAACGTACTGCCACGCTGAAGTCAAAGCCAGAACACGCCTCGGTATGTTCTTTAGTCTTTGAAACTTATCGTGCTTATCATGTAGATCCAGATTCAAAGGTATCCTGAGCTTAATATCAATTGTCTGAGGCATGTGGCGAGGAATATTATCAATTGGAATACTGCTCGTTGAGTACGAAACAGCAATGTGGCAACCAATGTAATCTCGAGTCTCTTTCCGTATTTTCCATCGCTGTCTGGATAGTCTTCCTCTAACATTTCCTTGAGGCACGGTCGAATCCTTTGTTGAAGATACCATCTTCGGTACCGTCGTTGTATGTTTCCTTGCAAGACTGATCACGTCCCCCACGAAATATTGTATTTGTATCGAAACAGCAAAGTAGTGGCACCCAATAGACACAATTGTGCTCGATCCTCCGAAAGCACGATCAAGATCCATGGGAGGTAAATTTATGTGGTCATGGGCTTGATTGCCGTTGCTCCCCAAGGGTCCATACCTTCCTAGATAAATACACGATACAACAGCGCTGCGGATTTTATCGATTCCCATCATACTTCTGTCGTACAAAAAACAGGATTTGTTGCTCAAAGTTCGCCGATCGTTTTCAATGAGATACGGACTAAGGGTGAACCCGCATGAACTACTTCCAAGCTTTATGATCTGACCATCAGAGTTTGTGCTTCTAACAATTCCACCAATGTAAAGATCAGTGCGAGCACCCATACCGATAATTTTGGTTAACTTCGTCGTCGTTAAATGAACTGAAGCGGTACACCCAACCCCTACCCGGTCACTATGATTCAATTCTTCATCCAAAGAGTTGCATTGATCCGATAGAGCACTATCTATTTCCTGCATACAGATTTGCCTCAAATTCTCCAAGCTACTAACATACGGAAGTGCTGTTCTTATGCTACTATTCATGTAAGCCTCACAAGTACACGTGTCCAATTCATTTCCCTCGTCCTCTTCAAATGTCGCTTCACATGCGTGATCAAACCATTCTTTGTACGGATCTCTTCTCCGTTGTCCATCTTTGTTGTCGTTTCTTCCCTCCGCTATCAGTTTTTTCAGTGTTCTTTCTATAGTGAGATCGTCTGTATCCTTACAACTATTAGAAAACAACTTCCGACATAATGACATCCACTCAACTTCAAAATAAGATTGTTTTCTTTGCTTGAATACATGTGACACAACTCCTGTGGTATCTGGATACTGTTGTGTTTTGTTGTTTGTATCGCCATCTATGTCATCAAAAGAAAATTCGAATTCACTGGCAGTCGCTAGAATGGACACTGTCGATCTGACACATGCCCCAAAGCAATGATACGAGTTTGACCTCCCGTTATCTGATGACATTGACGGTTCTATCCTCATCCCGGACAAGACATGAGAGTTCACTCCATGCACATTGATTGCCCTTATAAATGATCCTTTGCGTAAGCCCAATGATAGCGACGACGAGAGAGGAAAATATGTCAAATATAATTTGATTGGCAACGCACCCTTTCCTGGTGGCATGATGAACATGTAATGAATGATTCTGCCCACATTTCTCTCTGAAGTATACTTCACTGTAATCACACGGCCCTGCAAAGATGTCAGTGGCAAGACTGTCGTTGGGAAAGGGACTGAAAGGAAACGCTCATACTCGTTCACATGCTCATGCTCACTATGTCCATCGTTCTTTTCAAAACTATATTCTTCATTCCATTGAATACATTTAGGATCCGAAACAACAAAAACATGCGATGGAGCGCGGTTGGATAAGTAATTTGGGACCCCATTATCACCTCCCTTGCTTTGGAATGATTGCGGTACATGCCACCTTTGCCGTTTCACATTCATAAATTTGATGATAGAGCCTGGATGCATTCCCGGCTGGCAAGCTAGGGCATTTGGTCCCTTGATAACTACAGAAGCCGTCAATGAAGGATCATTCTCTTGGTCGTAGAGTTCCACCAATGAGAATGGGTCGTTGGAACTGACTCCCAAAATTGGGGAAATGGCATCAATAGTGCCTTCTATATTGTACAGTGTATGGTGTTTCTTTTCATTCTTGTTACTGTTTTTATCCTTTTTCTTTCGATCCATTTCCATTTGAATTTCCTCAGCTTGAAATTGTTTCAACGACAAATATGTATCTGGATCAGCTTGAGGTTGTCTTTCCCCGTGGACAATGATTCCGTCATGACATAATTCCATGATATGTATATGTGCATTCATTTGTTGGTTACATGCACTACGTGTATTCTTCATGATAGAATACGCCTTGGCCTTGATTGTCACTGGATAATGGAACCTAGCCGCGTCAATTACGAACTGGATCACTGACTGTGCAGCTATAAGTCGATACTCCTCGTAGTGGCTTACAGATTCGTCCACCCTGTCTTTGGCGCGACTCTTAGTACGAGGACCATCTGCTTCGGGGATAAAATAGAATCCATCTTTGAACGATGATTTTGGGATTTCGTCAATTCTAGACCGGGACAGTGGCGATTCAGACCTTCGTCGTTTATTACCAGCCTTTGGAGTATCATTTCTTTTGGCATTATCATAATTTGGGACGTTGAAGTTGACGTGAGAGTCCTGGTGATCAAGACGTTGATGTTTTCGAACAGAGCGTGCGCTGCTGAGGGATCCTTCAGGAGTTGCATTTATAGGAGTTAAGAGGTGATGCACTATGTAACCAGTCAAATCCCGATTGATCATTTTCTGGCTCCTGTGTCTGTGTATCCTATTTCCTATGCCGTAGTATGCCTCTGCTGAACCCTCGACTTCAATTTGAAATTGTTTTGAAGCGGTGGAGAAAACCATCACCATCGCCTCGTGCTGGATTTAAAAAAACATCTTGGGCGCGACCGCGCGCGTAGACTTATGACTTAAAATGTTGATGTCGTACATTCGTACTTTGAACTTGATTTGAGAATATCATAAAAGGAATGACGTAGCATAGTTGACATGACCGACCGTTTTGACACCGACCGACCGGCTATTGTGAGTTGTAGAACTTCACTAGAACTTCCGGCGGGCACTTCTAATTAATTCTTATGTACTCTCGTAATCCGGTGTACATTTTTCAAAAAAACGAGTATGATACAATGTTCAATAGAGTGGTGATACCGATATTGAGGTGAAAAGATATTGAGGTGAAAT
>Ga0115005_10005284_pt1 | contig 10230 bp, 10 predicted proteins | sample ArcOceMetagenome_FD_87163 | JGI IMG/M metagenome (GOLD analysis project Ga0115005, IMG submission 87163) | Marine eukaryotic phytoplankton communities from Arctic Ocean - Arctic Ocean - Greenland ARC118M Metagenome | ecosystem: Environmental > Aquatic > Marine > Oceanic | place: Arctic Ocean...
CTCCTCCATCAAACGCTCACGTGACCACACCAACCATCGTCACAGAACCTCTTTCACGTTCACGACCGGAACAAACATCACAACATTACCTCAACTCGCCCGCAGTAGAACAAGAACTAGAACCAATACTCCTCTCAAATTATACAACATGCAGGTGAGCAAGTTATTCCTTTCTTTTACAACCGGAAAGTGCGCAAGGCATACGGACAATCTTGCCAACACGAGCTAGAAACCTAGACTTGATGGAGGGACTGACTTGGTCGACGGCGGCAGTAGTCCCATTTGTCGCATCACCCACAATCTTGACTCACCCTCTCTATTTCTCCATGCAGCTATTAATCAAGACCTTGACAGGGCGTAAGAATTCCTTTGATTTTGAGCCTGATCAACAAATCCTTGCCGTAAAGCAGGCGCTTCAAGAAAAGGAGGGAATCCAAGTGGATCAGATCCGACTCATTTTCTCTGGAAAACAATTGTAAGTTCCTGTTCCGGAGATAAATCTTGTGTTTTTCCTTCAGTGATATTGAATATGAATCCAGGTTGATTGGACTTGAATCTCATGCTTTTTCAAACGATTCATTTCTAATTTAGGACCGATGAAAGAACTCTTGAATCGTACAATATCAAAGCTGGTGCCACCATCCATATGGTATTGCAGCTCCGTGGTGGAAGAATGTAAGCGATACACTATAGCTTAGTTTAGTTTGGATTCGGCAGATCAATCAGATGGAACCGCAACTGTGCTATAGAACGAATGCACGTTTTTTGTCTATCCAATTTTCAAAACATGTCTGGATGTAGATACTAAAATAACGGCGCATAGTATAATAATACAACCAAAGTTACATTAGAAAGAATTGATTTCAATTAGCCTAAAGCACTGAGATCGAAGAAACATCACAGAAGTTTTCAGCACGTCAAGTCATTTCCGTCTAACGAACCGCCACGGCCCTTGTTGGGCGTTGACGGCAATGACGAGGACTGCGAGCTGTAATCAATTTGCAACACGCGTATCTCAAACCTTCTCCAAGCCCGTCCTGCCTTATCCCGCAATTCCATCATATCATGCGATGGATAAATTTTGCAAACCTGAAGACCCACAATGATATCCATTACCAAAGCGAATACGCAGCCAAATATAAATGCCGTCATGTCTGAACCTTCCTCGTCTGCACTGATGACCGTGGTCACTTCCTTGTGATGATTCAGTATACCTGAACTTATAATAAAGTAAACCATTTTCAACAAATCGCCAATTACCCATCCTAATACCATAACTAGACTGAGACCTTCTGTGCTCTTTCGTTTGTAATTGAGAATAATTTGCGGTAGAGCCAAACACGATTCCAGCAACACTGAAATGATCTTGACTGTACTAATGTACTCCAGGAAACCATTGGGGTACAAGTAGTACCTTCCGAAGAAATATGTCAATATTGTCACCACAATAATGAGTTCGACGTATTGATGAACTGTATCCCAATGCCAGTGCCGTTTCGGTTGAACTATCCAAATAAATGATTTTTGGGAAATGGAAGATTCTCGCGGGGACGTAGGCACGTTCTGCCCTCCAATCGAGTTTTTTTTATCATAGGTCTTCCTCTTTGTTGCCATTCTTCGTCGTCGCGTGACCGCAGATAGGAGCATGAGTTGTATACCTACCATGACTAGTGATTGGGTGACGAGATCGAATTGTACCCTATCTGCCTTCCCTAAAGAATTGGAGTTTCCGCCAAAAATACTTATTATAGCAGAACCAAGGAAGTACTGAAGGCGGAATATGTGCGATAGTAATAGAATCATAATGGAGGTTGAAGATAATCCAGCTTCAGTGATTTGATGCATTTTCCCGTGGCTGTGAGATAATGATGTGTCATCATGGTGGTCAAATGCAAAATCTGGAAAGCTTCCTGACTTCTTCAAAGTATGTCCTACTTTTCGTTGCAGAATAGGATCGTTGGAAGAATTACAAAGAGTATAGTACTGCGGTAGGTATGCAGGTATTGGAGCAATTGCAAATGCGAGCTGTCGGCTGTAATTGGAAAGGGTACGGAGTATGAAACTCATTTCAATCTTTGGAGTGAGGAGTGAGTCAGTCGGAATATTTTATCCTTCAGTTTGCGTACTTTCAATGTGCTCAGGACCGACCCCACTGCCTTATTACTTTTACTGGTAGCTAGCTAGATGTTTGAACTGTGTTCGGTGATTTAGTACTGTAGTGGACGACCTCACAATTTTGTTAATGCATCCGCTTGATGTTGATTGATGCTCGCGTTGCCTGCCGTTGATGGTATTTTTTTCGTCAAGACCTAATATTTGCAGTCCTTCACGGTTTATTTTGAATTTGCAAGTCGTGCTCCAGATGCGTAAAAAGCTTGCAAAGTAGAGCATTGCTCGGTACGAGCCAGCGAAGAGCAACACATAGAGAAGAAGAAATGCCATGCATTATAAAGTCCTCTTTTTCAGTCTCCAAACAAATATCATAGAATGAATGAAATGTAATACTGGTGCCGGTACTAATTGTATTCAGAGCCCCCTCCCCTGCAAAACTTTACTAGACATTTTAGGGTCATAACCAGAGGCGAGAAAATGAAGCCTCTCACCTCTCACCGCGCCAAAATGGCAACCATCCATCATCCCCATTATTTTATCATACCTTTTACATCATCCATCATCCATCATCCATAACTAAAACAAACCCGGTCCTGATGGCCATGGTGCATCTCTTTAGTCGGCAAAAAGCGGCCCTTTCCGGAGGTATCTTGATTGCAGCTACTAGAGCTACAGCATTTTTATGTCCAGACTACAGATCTGTGAACATTGTAGAAAGAGTAAATTTCTCTTCAGCTTTACCCAACCGCAGCACTGCACTCTTTGCATCTAGTAATGTAGGTCCAGAATTGAACTCAATCCAAAGTAGATCGAAAGTCACGTCTTCAGAAGGATCTGTTAAAAAAAAGAGTTGGAAGAAGAAAGGAGGAGGTGACAAGAATAAACCACTGCGGGCCGATAAAGTTCTTTCCCACAGAGCATCACTTTCTCGATCAGAGGCATTTGATGCCATCCAGCGTCGCAGGGTGGCATGGAGGAAGTCTCCTGACACGGAAATGATTCCTGTCAAAGGTCCCAAGGAGAAGCTCTCAATGAATTCAATATTGTACATGGATGGAAAGGAAATTCCTCAACCTCCTCCTATTTTGATTGCGTTTCATAAACCAAAGTTTATGCTTAGTGCAATGGATGAGAAACATTCGAACAAGAAACACCTTGGAATGATTGTTCCAAAGAAATATGCGAAATTGAACATTCATCCTGTGGGAAGGCTAGATTATGACACATCTGGCCTGCTCTTATTTTCGATGGAAGGAGAACTGACACAACGACTTCTGCACCCAAAACATAGTGTTGAAAAAGAGTATGTTGCAACAGTTGCTGGCGGTAAGGTGGATGTTGTCTCGTTGAGAAAACTGCTTGAGGAGGATGGTGTCGAAACTAGTGAAGGAATTCATTTTGCAAATCTCCTGGACGTGGAAGAAATTGGTCTTGAGGAAAGCCGATCTATCAAGGATGATCATTTGAAGGCAGAGAAAGCTAAGGATGACGATACGAAGCATACAGATTTGGAACTTCCACTCACTAATGTAAGGATAACTGTGCAAGAAGGTAAATATCGGATGGTGCGAAGAATGTTGGCGAATTGTAAGCATCCAGTGATTGAGCTTCGAAGGGAGCGGCATGGTAAAGTTGAACTTAAAGGTCTGAAGGAAGGAGAATTCAGAGAGTGCGACGAAAGTGAAATAGAATGGGCAGAGGGCCTTCTGAAATGATGATAATATTCTATAACAGGACAATAGGTAGTACGTAGTATTGAAAGAAACAGCCTTTCCTTCATGCATTTCTTTATAAATGCAGCATACCTTTGTAGGATTGTACCGGTATTGGGAAATGCACGTAAGGTGTTTGCGAAACGCATCACCACTAACTACTATCTCAGCAATAAATTACAATATGAATCCCTACAATGTCATATGTTCGGCAGTAGAAATAAATATCTAAAGAGCATTATTATAGCAATATCTTTATTTATACGAAACATCGATATAGGTCGCGAGACAGGTTTGCTAGCATCACATTCGGACAACCTGCTCTAGATTGACGTGGCATCTTCTAGAAGGGCTGCTAGAGCCAGTGTCCGTCACCAAGCCATCTATGCTTTTGCTCCTGCTCTTCAATTTTGACGGCTTCTCTACTCCGTACTTGGAAGTGATGAACTCAAGTTCCTTGGCTCCGTTCAGGTCGAGAGGGGTGCTGGACAAAATATCCTGTCCTGCAAGACCACTACGAATCAACATTGACCTCATCAAAAAGTAGTATTTGGCATATTCACTAGCTGGAACCTTGACATTGTACTGGAGACAGGTCAAAAGCGCTAGCTCCAACTGATTAATGCGCTGTAGAGAGAATGTAACCCCTTCAGGGCATGCGTGAGAGAAATCAACATTCCACATGCTCAGATCATCCCAAACTTTGCTTGCAAGCACCATGCAAGAGAACAGCACAGACCTCCAATTATTGACATTGGGACGAACGCCACCCTTTGTCTCACGCAATAGGCGTTCGACATAAATGAGGGACATGATGATACAGTCGCTCTCCATCTGGGCCTTGTTAAAAACAAAGCGGTAGAACGAGGTAATCTCTTCGAGGGAGGGTATCTTTTCTTCAAATCGCATCATCTCGATTGCGTCGCTGGTTTCAACAATAATAGCATGAGAATCATGTGTAAATGGATGCTTTTCGAAATTATCATTGAAAATTTCGTAGTCTTCAAACTTGGGCTGCGCATTGCGTTCTTTATCAGATTGGATAATGTGCGTTCGGAATACTCCACACAGGCACTATTGTAAGTCGTGAGAAATGACGAGATGTAAGAAATGTTATTTTTAATTTGAGAGACAATGAATCATCACAATAAAAAAAGACTTACCTTGATTGCCGCATCCTTATCGGGGGCAGCCATGGTAGTTCTAATGTATAGAGATCCACATGTATTACGTTTTGCCATCGTTGGTTTTGGCAGATCTTTTGATACTTCGTCAGTAGGAGGAGTTATTGTGCGCTTAAATGTCGGAGCCCTGTCCAAATCACTCGTGGTTGCAAACGGAGGCGGCGAATATTGCTTTTTGGATGAATTGAATTGAGCGGGCTGGGGCAATGAATCAAAGAAGCTACTCGTAGTACTATCGGGGCTAATCATTCCCGAGTTTGATATATTGATGTCTTTGGTAAGCTCCGCAATCAGTGTATCATCCATTGAAGATATTGTTCGGATAAGACTTGGCTTCTTGAGTTTCTTCCTCAAGTTAGATGTGCTGTTTCGTAGAGGTTTCACTACATCCTCGTTTGTTATAGAGACGCCAGGGACGTGACCTCTATCCATCGCTTTTAATATGTTCTTTTCCATGGATCGGAAGAAGTCACGTTGTTTATTCTCCTTTTCCTCGATCTTTTGACGTTCCGAACGAGATGCCAATTCTAGTGGCTTCCTCCACTGCGTTTCCCTCGAGATTGCATCGTAGTAGTAGGTTCGGCCTGACTTGGGATCCACAGCAGATCTCCAATCTCTTCGTTTCGACGTAGTCATGTTGTTGTCTGATGATGGTTTGCTTGGGTTCGTTTGAGTGGGAAGAGAAGAGAACAAAGTACTGTAGGTCAGCTTGTGCGCAGGATTGAAATTTGAGAAGAGATGCTTCTCATGATCAATTATTTCAGTCTTACATATTAAAATCTGCACCAGCCACGATTTGAGATTTGAACAAAATGTCCTACATTCTTACAAATTAGCTTACCTTGACTTAGCACCTGTCACGTTGCCAGTCTCGTCTTGTCGTTCATTGGCATTCCCAAGAAGAACAGGTGCTCTATCGATAGATTTAATCATGGGCTGGTGATACGAATTTTCTTCTTGCACAAGAGCGTGCTTTTGGTTCTGTAGCCATGCGGTTAAACGCATAGTATGTTTTTTTGTACTTCTCTTACAAGAAGCATCTTCGCCGTTCCTGCTGCAATTTAGTCTGTCTCTATTGCTTTCTCGCCATGATTGAACAATGGCTTCAAACCGTCTATTTTTTATCATATTGGACTTGTTTTGGACGATGGTATTGATTGGCAAGGTTTCTTGAAAGCGATGGGGTGGTGGATGGGGTTGTGTTTTGGTTTTGTGTGCGCGGGATCGACAGAGAGAAAACAAGAAAGAAACAATACAAGCAAGACAAGCAAGACAAGCAAGACAAAGAAATACACGAATTGATTGAGACGGGATTGATTGCATTCGTACCTGCCTGTTTGTTTTCAAGTTTTGGGAAGAAGTGGAAGGAGAAAAGGAAGAGAAAATAAAAAATAAAAAACATTGAACAAACTCAAACATTGGTCTCCCCATAATCTGAAATCTCAGTTTGGATTTCCGGATGTCATTTGATAAATTTATGGATTTGAGGTGACCTTCTGAATCTAACCTTGTATTCAAAGACCTCCTACCAAAATGTTTTTACTTTGTCATCAATACCCAATACCAGGGTCGACTCCACTCCTCAATCCTCTCGATATTATCTTGAGTTGCGTCAATGCAATAAGGATGACGACTGTGTCACGGTGATCCTCAAGGTGAGCAGCATTCTTGATAACGCTGATCTCGAGGCGCTACTCGTGTATAAATTGTTAGAAGATAAAACATGGGGAGTTGGTGGATGTATTTACTCTTATATAATGTCACATTTAAGGAGATGGCGCGGCATGGCCGGGGTTGTCTCATGAGTGGATCATTGAAGGACACTTTTGATTTGTTGATGGACTTTGGCAGAGGGGAATACCGGCACACTCATGATATTTTTGCTATTTGGAGTGTATGAGATGTACTCATGAGCGCGTTCACCCTCGTAAGGTAGCAGTTAGAGGAATGGAAGACATCCTACAAGAGTACAAGGCGTAGTGTGGTCGTTGAGATTGCAAAGGCTTTGGTGGAAACGCTTGTGGTCTTCCATGTAGCAACAAATTGAGCTAATATTTTACAACCGATCATCGCGTGGTCTTCTCGTGACAATGGTATCGGGTATCAATCACGATTGTAAAAATAAAGTGAGTGCACAGCTGAAATAAGTGGTCCTTTGTTGAAATCTTTACATTATGGATAGAGTAGTGAAAGCATTAGCATTTAATAAGTTTGATCACAAAATATGAAAAAGTTTTGGATAGTGAAAACTCTATGAGTCTACCGGTAGCCTACCGGTATGGCCACCTCTCCTCTCTCCCTCATAATTGAATGAAAAGCCTATCATTAGTCTATTACTCTAGTGTTGTTATTACATTACTCCCCTTTATTTGTGTAAACAGAAAATTGATAATAAATCCTAAATTCATATTCGAAATTGACTTAGGAAGCATCGGCAGCAGGTTCTACACATTCGGCTTCAGCAGCCTGCTCTTCATTTTTTTCCCCAGATTTCTCGGCGGCTTCTCCCTCGTCAGCCGTATTTTGTCCCTTCTTCTCCCAGTATGCATCCATGTCCTCGTCCAACTTCTTTGCTGCAACTTCTTTTTTCTCGCTTTTCATCCAGTAGTCATCCATGCCACTATCAAGCTCTTCCGCGGTAAGAGGCTTTTTCTCCTCCTTCTTGTTCTTGCGACCCTGACCGCGTCCTCCGGAGTCACGTCTAGGATTTCCACGTCCTCCTTTCTTGCTAGATCCTGTTCCCTTTGAGCGAGATCTATCACGGGAGTCATCGCCTCCCTTGGGTGCCTTGGCGCGGCCTCTTCCACCCGCCTTGGTGACAGTTTGTTTACCCTGGTTGGCTACATTACCGGCGTTCCCACCGCGTCCTCCTTTCTTTCCACTTTTAGGTGCCATTTTTATATTAGATGCTATATGATTACGGTATGTTCAAGAAGGTGCAGTCTGCAGTCTATCTGACCTTGCATTGCTCGTGGTGCTGGTTGCTGCTGGTATGCTGTCTTCCCTTTCTTTTCTTTCTTGTCGGTAGCGAACAACTACTTGTACCGCACGCAGAAGTGTGGCGCGCACGGTTAACGGTCTGGGAGACCGTTAACCTGGCCTTCTAACCGTCCAGGTAGCAAAACTTGACACGAAGACAAGATGGACTCCAGCAATGACAGAACGCGCCAGCGAGCGTCATTGCTCTGCAGAACTCTTCTGCCGTCTCTCAATTCTTCTGTCTCAAACGAATCTCTCGCTATCTTCAGTCTTTCAATATCCATATTCCTCGGGTCTTCTTTAGATGTGGTTTTATCCTCCTTTAATCCAAAACTGCACTTTTTAGCGTTCATTTTCAGCATCCAGCTTTGAGGAGCTGTGTCAAGTGGTCATCAAATGAACCTTTGGGCACACACAGAATATCGCCAACGTAAGTCTTTACTCCTTCGATGTCTCCTAGGAGATCAAATACTTTCGCTTGAAAGATGTCTCCAGAAACCAGAAACACACATTCCCCATTCCCATCGGAACTACTTGTATGTTGTACCTAATTTTTCCAAATTCAGATACAAATTTTGTGAAATCCTTTGCTGCACCAGGTGTCAATCAGATGGTATAATAGCCCATGTGCCACAAGAGCTGTCGCTTTCCACCCGATATCCTTGGAGTAGGATGCAGTTTTTCGACAATCTGTCCAGTAACCTTCTGGATGGTAGTTAGTGAGAAACCTTACTGCATCATTTTTGGGATGTATAAACACAACCGTAAGCAGTGTCTTGCGCAGGTTCCAGCAAACCTAATTTGACAACAAGATGTTTATTAAGATCCTTGCGAAAAGGCTCTTTATTGATTATCGGTACAGGAAACCATCTCGATGAACACATGGGTGTCGCATTGGGCTTAAAAAACTCAGTCTTCCATCGTCCCAAGATACCATCACATAGTTATTTCAAATCTTGAAGCAACTTCACAGCTTTGCCTTTTGGATGTCATAATTTGGAAATTGCTCAGTGCTCACTGCAATCTCATCAAGATCAGCCTTCTCATGATAGTCAGCATCACGGATCTTTCTCATCACTCGATCACTCCTTGCTTCTTCTTTCATAGTCACAGGCTCTGCTGCTGTTCTCAAAAAGATTCCGTGAAGGCTGGAAACTTTGATTTTTTTAATTTGAATTGATCAGCTCTAGCATGTGAATCAATGCATTGAAACATATGGCCAAGATGGCAATAACTGCAATGCACGCAGAACATCGACGGGAGGAGTGAACGCAAGTGCGCATTGGTTGATTTTTTGGATATTGGTCAGGATGTGGACTGAAAATGCTCAGGTTGCTGAGATTGCTTAAAGGCTGAATTCTGCTATTATAGGAATTTCCTCGTGCTGTTTTGAACATGGCCTAAAAGGTGGCACAAAGTCGTGCAAACTGCCAAATGGAGGTCCAAAATAATATTACAGTTTATCGATAGACCTTTCAAAACTATGTACAATAGCGAAAGCTATTTATCATCGTGATAATCCTCTAGAATTCTCAAAGCATCATCTATCCCTAGGTCATACCAGTCTTGCAATTCTTTTGATGAGACTAGTCCACTTGCCATACGAAGAGCTCGCAAGTTTTGTAAAGAGGGCTTGACATCGAAATCTCCTCTGCAGTTCAAGTTTGATATTGGCAATAACCTCCATGAATCGTCTTTTGGACTTATTCTCTTTTCTTTCTTTTGCTGCAGTGAAAAAATAAACGATTCCCCGACTGATATTGGCGATACGGTGATTGGGCACGCTCCTGTTAAATCATCGCGAGGAGTACGAGGAGCAGGTGCAGCAATGCCTCCATCGACGTGACCTTCCCCGTCTATTATAATACCCTCATTAACTGGATAGGAAATATTTTGACTTTTGAATATAATATCTGCAGGATGAAATGATTGCGGTATCGTGCAAGATGCTTTCACTGCGTCTAAAATCTTGTCAGTTGTCCATGCTGAAGAAATACTAGAATATTGATCAACACAGCCCGAAAAATGAAACGAATAATGCGAACCGTCAACACATTTTGTAGTTGCAATATGAAAACTTGGTGGCACTTCGTGTTTCCCTTTGGTAATGATAGGAGAGGTAGAGGGCCCGTTGTCCATGTTTAGCGAATTCTCTTCTTGGTGTAGCATTGTCTGCAATGTTTGTAATGCATGCCCTCTATCAGATATAAAACGTTCTGCAAATTCTTCAACACGATGGGGTA
>Ga0115005_10005286_pt1 | contig 10226 bp, 6 predicted proteins | sample ArcOceMetagenome_FD_87163 | JGI IMG/M metagenome (GOLD analysis project Ga0115005, IMG submission 87163) | Marine eukaryotic phytoplankton communities from Arctic Ocean - Arctic Ocean - Greenland ARC118M Metagenome | ecosystem: Environmental > Aquatic > Marine > Oceanic | place: Arctic Ocean...
AGAAGAACACCAGATGCAAACAGAATGTTCACAATTGGATACCTCATGTTTACGTAGCGTATTCTTTGCCAATATGCTTTTACCTTTCACACCAACTGTTGACACTCTGTTGACTGATTTTATTAATATTTATCATCGATCCCATCCGTCACATTTTCAATTAATTTCATGTTATGTCTTTCTGTGGTCGCACAAGCGCGTAATGCGCGACACCTTTTATCCGTACCATGTAGAGAATTTGAGCTCATTCTCCACCCTTTATTTTTCTTTTGATTTTTTCTTTTGAATTTCCGCCAAAAATTTCCTTTCTTTCCTCATAAACATAATCTGTCTAATACCGGGTTCATTAGCTCAACAATCAACAGATACTCAAAGTGTGAAAGAAACTTTACAGTATTATGACAATGGAAGAATCTCTAGAGTCGTCGACGGCGACAGAGGAACTTTACCACACAAATCTTCTTCGTTTACAAGCTACTCAACTATTATCTGAGTCTATCTTACCCCTGTCATCCCATACAGGGATGCTGGAAAAGGAAGTAAAGTGGGCTAAAGATGTTTGGGAATACATCGACAATGTCAAAAGAAACATTAGTTCGTTGGGAGAGGCGGAATTATCACCTGATGATGTTAAATTCAAGAACGTTGAAAATTCTACAGAAAATAAGTTTTGGATCAAACTCCACTCCGACAAGGCACAAAAGCATTTTGATTCCAAGGATGATAAAGGCAAGTGGAACATACCTTTCACAGGTGGATCGAATTTGAAAATAGTTCCAATCAATTCTTATGCAGCGAATGGTGCAGGGTTGACTACCTCTGTTGCAAATGCAAATGTTCTGCCCACGCTCGACGTTGCAGTGTTGATGCCTGTCAAGAGTAAATTTGATGACGAGGGGGATGATGTCGGGATGATCGGTGGAAAGGACTTCATGAATGGCAGATATTTTGATGTAAGTTGTGGTTGCCCTCAAATTTTGACCTTGAAAGAATCAAAAGCTAATCATCGACTATTTTCTATCCTCATCTTGTAATTTTAGAAAAGAAATATCTTTGCGATGCATGTGGCTCGATTCCTTTCCCAAAAAAAGCAACGAAGGACGATTGGATCAGTGCATTTGGTCAATGAATCGGATGGCGATTATAGGAAGGTTTCGTTAATTTTAACGCCACCTTTGGAATCTGATAAATCCGAAAACAAGCAAGCAAAGAAGAAAAAAGGCAACGATGGCTCTGCAAAGAAAGCTAAAAAGAGCAAACTTCGGTTTCGTGTGAGACTTGTTTTTGGTGTTCAGTTTGATGGCAACCAACAAAGCGCTGACGCAAATACTGGTTGGATTCCTAGCGCACGACTTTTTCCAGATCGTTGCAATAATAAAGTGATATCAGTTCCTGGTCAGGAGGCAACAAATCATGGAACTCCAATGTATAACAATGCTCTCGCAGAAGATATGCATTATTGTTCAGCAACGCAAATTCTTCACAGCGTATCAATTACAGCATTGAAGGCATTTTCAGAATCATTAACATTGCTGAAAATTTGGTGTTTACAACGTGGATTTCTAAGGGGGCATGATACTTTTTCTGAAACAAGCCTGAGCATGTCCTTAGCCTACTTGTACAGAAACAAATTGGTCAGTGCTAGAATGGATAGCGTACAGGTTTTCACTGTGTGGATGAAATTCATGAGTGACGAGGACTGGTTGGGGGAGAAGGTAAAAAAGAATAAAAAAGATAGCGAAGAAAGCAATATCGCGATGCGCCATTCGAGTAGTTTGGGATATCAGAAATTAGATTTTCAGCCAGTAGGTGGAAAGAGACACAGAGCTGGCGTTGTGATGCCCGAGGAGTCCATGTCTGAGAAACAAACAATTGTGAAATGTATTCAAAATCGCCTGTACGCTTCTGACCTCAGGCAAAAAACAAGTACTGTGACGGATGCAACCAAGTTGCCCAAACATTTGTTGGAAAGTTTTAAGATGAATACCGATGCGCCTATCTTCCTTGATCCGTCCATGACTGTCAACTATTTCGGTAACTTGTCGCCAAGTTTCATTAGAGAAGTCCAAATGGATGAAAATAGGGCTTTAGAATGCATTAATTTTCACTCAGACAATAGTGCAGACGAAGCATCAACTCACCGAATTGATCCTTTCAGGCAATTATTCCTTGAGCATATCCGTTTTTATAAGCGTTACGATGCTTATCTAAGCTTGAACTTGAAAAACCTTGCGTTTCCGAAACAGCATGATGGTAACGGAAAACGCACCTTTTGGGGCGGAGATGCAGAAGACAAAGGAAGCTATGCTTCCGTTGTTGCTGGGCTAGTGAAAGTGCTGCGGATGGCACTTGGAGATAGAATCACTGCCTTACGCGTTTTGACCACTGGAAACTGTGAAGTTCACACTGCACTCTCGACCCTGGCGCAAAGCGAAGGCATCGGAACCAAACTAATTGTTGAAAGTGATGAGATTCAAATGATTCCCATTAGGCAGACGGCAGACTCTACCTTCTCTGGGCTTGGAGGGAAGAATATTCATTCCCCTCTTTCAGACGACGAGCGCCTTGTCATTGGTGTTAGCATCAATGGCGATACATGCCATAGATTAGTCGATCGTGGACCACCTGCTGATGAGATAGACGCGTCTGAAGACTTTGTGGCACTCTGGGGAAAGCAAAAAGCTCAATTGAGAAGGTTCAAAGATGGTGCCATTGTTCACGCAGCTGTTTGGAATGAAGCAGATGAAGGTTCGACCAACCAAAATTTCTCTTTTGAGAGTGGAGATAAAGTTGGAGATATCGTAGAATCAGTCATTCGTCATGTTTTGAGAGAACATTTTGTGAAGCCGAATGTTGATATTTCATCAGAGGCAAATTTCAAGTTACGCGGTCTGCTTTCTTTAGTGGAAGGAGCTGCTGATGAGAACGCAACAGGAAATAATAAATTGATGAATAGTTCTGAAGCTGCACACAAAAGCATCATGTCTGCATTCGAAAAGCTTTCAACTTTCTTAAAGACAAACAGCGAATTAGATACCAACGGTCAGGGTGAGGAAGTTTCAAAGATCGGTTTACCACTCTCCATTGATGCAGTTGAGGCGCTATCACCGTCGCTTAGATATTCGACTACGTTTCCGCAGGTTCCTCATCCTCTTCTTGGCTCTGTATCGAAGGGCGGGAAGAAAGTAGCTGGAGCAATTATTGGCGACCCCATTTTAATCCAGATTCGATTCGAAGGTAGCTCAAAATGGCCCTCTGATATAAATGCAATGGGTGCAGCAAAGTGCGCCATGCTAACACAGATTGCTGATGGTGTCGAGGGAATGAAAGAGCGTGGCGATCACGACGTTGCTCTGTTTGATGGTCCCATGAATGTTTCACCCACGCATATCGATTTTGGCTACAGCGGTTACGTTTGGAGAATAATCATTCGTGCTGATCAAGAGATGAAGATGTTAAATGAACTGCGCAATCCGTCTACCGATGCCATTGTATCTCGTCAAGCACTGCGAAAGAACCACATTATAAGGTCTTTACACCACTTTACAATTCATGGCGTTCACTCCAAACAGGCAGCTTCAGGTCACGTGACACGTTTGATGCATCGTTGGATCGCAGCTCACATGCTTTCAGGCCAAATTCCACAGGAGGCTGTGGAACTTCTAGTTGCAAGTGTATTCACTGACTCTTCACCATCGCAAGCACCGGTCACTGTAACATGTGGCTTCTTGAGATGCCTGCATCTCATCGGTTACCACGAATGGTCAAAGGCACCTCTCATCGTGGACCCTGAGGGACACATTGATGCTGATGACAAAGCCCATATTCTCACAGAGTTCGAAACAAAAAGGGGGACCAAATTCCATAATGGACCTCCCATGTTCATCATTTCGCCGAATGATAGGCACGATGATGACGGTGTGTGGAGACCTTCTTTTACCCAGTATCTTCCAGAGAATGTAGTTCTTGGTAGATTGACGTCATTGGCCAAGAGATCCTACGAATACTTGATGAATTCTTTGGCTAGAAAAGGAAATATTGAAACAACCTCTTGGGCAAGCGTTTTCCAAGAAAGTCCAGAATCACTCAAGTCCTATAGCGTTCTCTTTCGTGTGAATCCTGAAAACATTATTGATTCTTCCTGCTCATCAACAGAAAGTAATTTGGCAGTTACGTCAAATGACGAAAAGGTAAAAACCCCGTATTACAACACGATGGAGAAGATTAGCCTCGGTCCAAAACTACTAAGGAAAAAAGTGTACAAGAATCTAAATGCAGCAGAGTCGATTCTCTACTCCTTTAAACCTGTCGACGAAGCCATTGAAAAGTTACGATCAAAATTCGGAAAGTACGCCGTCTTTTTTTACAATGAATTTTGTCCAGATATGATAGCTATGTTGTGGAGACCTTCTGCGTTCCAGCGACAGCCATTTAGCGCAATGCATGCTGAATTTCACACTCCAGTTGAGTATGATTGGGAAGAAAATGGTCTGGTCACCACGAACTCTAAGGACGTTTTGAGAGCCATCAAATGCTTCTTGATAGATATAATTATCGATACAAAGGTTTTGGACGCCAGATCAATCAAAGCGCCTGCAGTGATAAATGAGGGTGCTACTACTACACCAAGGAAAGCAAAGAGAAAACTACCAAAGAACGACTCTAGTAGCGAAGAAGATAGTGAATAAGTTCAATAATAATAGCTAGCTACTTTGAATCTGATAATTCTATCAGACCGTCGAATACTCTGACGCAGTCTTTGTACTGATTCACTGGATCCTCGTAGTATGAACTGATCAGCTCCTTGGTAGCTCCAGATTTACCCTCTGTTTTGATCGGATTAAAAACATTGTTGTAGGCAGCCATATCCAAGAATCGCAAATGGTCAAGGGCTTCCTCTTTCAGCTCCAGAGCAGCAAATTCATCTCCGTCAGGAAGTTCATCTCCAATCGCCTTCGCATAACTGCTGAGGAGCTTTGATGACTTACTCCAGCAGTCAGATAGGGGTGGTGTGATTAAAATGGCACGTACAGAATCCCATTTCTCTTCCTTGATGAGAGATGACACAGGATCCAGCTGGGATCTTGCTTGCTTCACCTGGGATGAAATAGACGACAATGTGGCTGCACTAGCGTAACTTGCATCACATGAGATGAGTGCAGTACCAACGCTACATGCCTGGATAAATAATCTCCGTTCCAGAATATTATTTCGAGGTGTCACTTCGCCGTCACATTTTGCAGGAAGTGCAGTCTCAATTCGCTGGCATCGAGGTTGACTAGGATTGAAGGCCCTCACTTGGAACAAAAGGGCAATGAATAGGATCAGCCTAATTTTAGAGGATCGAAACATTGTGAAAAGTTTGGTACGTACACGTAGCTTATTGATATAATAATTCACCCGTGGTGGTGGTGTGTTGTAATTGCCTTTTATCATCTCTCTCAAAGCTAGACATCATCGTACTTGAACTAACTTTCTCGCACAGCTTTTGCTTGATTGCGTTGACGACCCACCCACCGACCGTGGTTCAACATTCAATCCCAGCGGAAAAAGAAAGCAGAGGGAGAGAGGAGAAGAGAGATAGAGAGCATCTAATTTTCTCAGAAAGAAAACACCCAACAAGCAAAACGTCCATCATCCAGCAGGTCCATCATATCACCGTATTTGGATCGTTGCACGATCTTTCGCGCACCTCAATTGTCAATCAACGGCAGCCGAAAATTTAAAAATATGCAAAAGCTCATTTTCTAATGCAGCATCTATAAAATAATGATCTTCTTCCGTGTCTCCCTTCTAAATCTATCTATTGTTGCTGCTCTCCTCATCGAAGGATGTATAGCGAACAGTTGTCAAGATAAAACTACAGAAATTTTTCAGGTGGGAAAGAAGGCAAACTTCAAAAAGAACTGTAACCAAATCAGGAGAAAATATTCTCAAAATTGCAATTTCAACGCCAACGTGAAAGAAAAATGTGGGAAGACTTGTGGTATTTGTGGAAGTTTAGGCAACGCTGACTTTTGTAAAGACCATTCCGGCAAATTTGTGATTGCCAAGGATACAGAGTGGGAAAAACAAAAATCATGCGCTGACGTCCCCAAGAATCCATCAAAATGGTGCAGCAAGTTTAAGTTCAAAAAGAAATGTCCTGTGGCTTGCGGTTTGTGTGTACCGAAAGATACCAAGTGCAATGGTCTCGCTTCAAATTGTGGCATGGCCGCGAATGAACTTCTTTACGCTACTGTTCACAACGCGAATCATCATGAATTTCCATTTCAAAACCATAATGAGGAATTGGAGGACGCTATCGAGGCAGGATATAGAGGACTGTTCTTGGACGTTTGCAAATGTGATGGAGAAACAGTATTTTGCCACGGATCATGTAACTTAGGTCGAAGAGATCCATCTACAGTATTTGAAAACATAAATTCGTTTCTGAATAATAATCCGATGGAAGTCATCATCTTCAATTTTGAGATGAGCACTGGCGATCCAACACCGACTGAATTGTGGAATGTCATGTCTTCCGTAAATGGTTTTACTAGCAAGGTGTACGAACGTACTTCAGCAAACTGGCCAACCCTGAAGCAAATGCTTGATAACCAAAAACAAATTATTGCATTCCAACACAATGGAAAAGCAGGGTTCACTCCGAAAATTTACGATTTCTTTCAATATACGATGGGGACTAACTGGGATTTTGACTCTGTGTCGGAAATCTCGAACTATGCCGAATCTTGTGCCATAAGAAGGGGCTCTAGTGGCAGTAATTTTTATTCCGTGAACAATTTCGTGACCGGAACTTTTGGTCCAAATGCTTCTGCAAGTGAAACAGTCAACGAAGAATCATACTTGAAGAAGAGGATTTCGGATTGTGAGTCTACCATGAATTCCAAACCAAATTTCATCAATGTTGACTACTGGCAAAAGGGCGATCTTGTCAAGGTTACGATGGAAGAGAATGCTGCCAGAGCCTTGGCATAGGAATTAATGGAACAAGAGTTTACATGCAGTTTTAATTTTATATAACAACTGACGAAAACGTTATATTACCAGTAATTAGGAGTTTTACATTACATTGCATCATAGCATAACGTTACAAAACTGTACGTTAGTTACGTTACGTAGTAGAAAAAGTCGTCACTGGCCACCTCAGATTCAAAGAAAGAAGGGGAAATAGAAGAAGCAGCACCATGCTGGCGCCTGTTCACCCAACTGCCAGTCTTGGAAAGGTTCCATACCTTTCCAGTGACAAACGACGAATTTTGTGACGGTGAGCATTGGGCAGTGAATAGAGCAGTATTCACTATCTATCATACCACATTGAGACAATTCGATTTCAAAGAAATAACCAGTAGCCAAATCGAATTATGGGAAAAGGAGGATGTGTCGCAGCGACAGCAGCTGATAAAAATTTAAATAAAAGCACAAATGCCAAGTCTAGTCCAAGGGAGGTAACACCTGCCTTACTAGCGACCAAGACTAGTGTTGATGAGTGTTGGATCGCTTACGAAGGCGGTGTATATGATGTTACTCATTGGCTCGCTAAACATCCTGGTGGAATCAGATCCATCATGAGCGCCGCGGGATCGGATGCTTCCTCTGTCATGAAGTCATTGCATTCGCCAACCACCCTCACCACTTTCATCAAGCGCATTCGTAAAGTTGGAGTTTTGGTGAACGAGGACAGTGCAACAGTTGCCAAGGAAAATTATTCCGAGAGTGAGAAAAAGAGGAAAACGAAGCAGATGAATGCCAGAGAGAGATCAGAGGCTATTCATAAGGATTTCGAAGCTCTGAGTCAGAAATTACTTGTAGATGGGTGGTATGATGCCCAGCCTCTTGCATATACCATTCCTATCGCCAGACTCGCTGCATTTTTGTTCATTGGGATTAAGATGACTTTCTGGTCAGAGTCTATTGACTCTAATCTTCTCTCGAATATTGTTCTTGTGGTTGGATCCATCTTCCTTGGATTCTTTCTTCAAAATATTGCCTTCATGGGACACGATGCTGGACACGGGTCCGTGACCGGAAACAACCAATCAGACCTATGGTTTGGTTTCTTTGTAGGAAATGCGTTTGCTGGAATTGATGTGGGCTGGTGGAAGTCAACACACTACGTTCATCACTCAGCTACTAATTCTCTTCATGACGACCCAGATATCCAACACATGCCTTTGCTATGTTTTGATGAAAGAATGGGCGACAGCAGGTGGAGTACTTATCATGCAAGGTACATGCCCCTTGATGCGATTGGCAGGGCTTTGCTACCTTATCAGCATTGGTACTTCTATCCAGTAATGGCTGTTGCCAGAATCAACTTGTATGTTCAAAGCATCCTCTACTTGGCTCGAACTTGCCCTTTCGTTGGCATCAAAGGCAGCAAAAAAGCCGGGGAGAGTATAGTTGACGAAGTAACTGGTGAGGTGAAGGAAAAGTATGCCTGGCCAAAACCATCTGCTTTTGTTTGGTTAGCTTCTGTTACTGGCCTTGGATTTTACTGGACAATGATGTACAAGTTCTTATCGCAGTTGGATCTCAATACTGCTATTGCATGCTTCACAATTTGCCACCTAACTTCTGGACTTTTACATGTTCAAATATTGCTGTCTCATGTTGCAATGCATTACTGCGCTGATGGCCATGGAACAACTGAGGCCATCACTGCACCCAACGGTATTTCGGCTGGATACTACGAGTGGCAGGCTCTGTCAACCATGGATGTAGACTGCCCTCCATGGATGGACTGGTTCCACGGCGGACTTCAGTTCCAGCTCGAACATCACCTATTCCCAAGGTTGCCAAGATGGCACCTGCGTAAACTTTGTACCTTGACTGATGAGATTTTTGCGAAATATGACGTCCCTGTTGTCAGAATCCCTTTTATTGACGCAAATAAAAGGATGCTTAGTCGTATGGCAACAGTTGGAGCAAATGTTGCTAAAATGAAGTCTGTGTAACTTTTTATGTCAAACCTGATAGAAGGTGGATTTATATGTCAAACCTGATAAAAGGTACACTGAATATTTCAGTGATGGAACTTGGCTGCTTTGCTTAGAGTAATAACAGCTAAAATCTCTTATAACCATCACCACGGTCTAGGATACGAGTTTCCTCACCTTCTGGCGAAACTTCTTGAATCATCAGGTTCGTGCTATGTGCTATCAATCAATAGAGTTCAGTACGAAATTGAAAATGATGGCGCGTGAGTGAAAATTGGTGAAAAACAGGGAACGAAAACAGCCTACTACCGCACCGGTACCGAGGACGAGTGAGTGAGGAGACACCGTGTGTGGTTTCACGCATTGTTATAAACACGAGATCATGGTGAAAAATCGGCAGAAAAACAAAACCGGCAAAAGTCTCGGTCAGAGTCAGAGTAAGAAACAAAATACCTCCACAGGCTCCTCTTTCCCACCCAGCCTCCTTTCTGATCATAAGAAATCAAAGAGAAACTTTTTAAACGTTTCAGCACTTGTGCCCTCTGCTGTGTTTGTGGCAAGGAACTTTATGGATCAAAATGAGTGCAACTCTTGGATTAAATTCGCTGAAGATGTGGGTTTTGAAAGCCTCTGTAGTCCGCAGACAAGAGAATACGCACAGAGACAATGCGGGAGAATTTCTAGGAATGATTGGGATATGGCTGATAAACTATATCAGCGCATGAAGCCAATGGTTGATGAAATCGCCAGACAAGTTCTCATATCAAACTCTGATGAGACTTATTCACCGTTGACATGTAATGGGAATCTGAGACTTTATCGGTATAATAAGAATATGTCTTTCGGTCGGCACTTTGACGGCAGTCAACGCATATCAAAAATTGAGGGGGCTCATACTGAGATCACAGTTCTCATATACCTGTCAACCTGCAAAGGAGGAGCAACGCGATTTTACTTGCCAACTTCATCGAAAAGAAGCAGTAGCGGGAAGAAGAAGTCAAAGGACGAGAATAGCGAATCATTCGTCCCTGAGGCTGGTTCAATATTATTTCATATCCATGGCGACCGCTGTTTGGAACATGAGGCAGATCCGGTAATTGATGGTGTCAAATATGTGCTGCGGACAGATATCGTCTACGCTCCAACGCAATCTTGAAATATTTCTAGATGGCAATATTAATTGCCAACAAGCCCTCATGCAATCGATGAATAGAATAGGTTAATTCGTTCAATAAAATTATTTAATTCACAAATGCCTTCATTTCGTATTTTTGACTTTTTGGG
>Ga0115005_10005287_pt1 | contig 10226 bp, 7 predicted proteins | sample ArcOceMetagenome_FD_87163 | JGI IMG/M metagenome (GOLD analysis project Ga0115005, IMG submission 87163) | Marine eukaryotic phytoplankton communities from Arctic Ocean - Arctic Ocean - Greenland ARC118M Metagenome | ecosystem: Environmental > Aquatic > Marine > Oceanic | place: Arctic Ocean...
ATGAAAGTATTTTTGCAAAGGAGGTATTAGGTGTGCCGTGAGGGTCACTTTAGCAAGTGATTTGTCGTGTTCTTGCCTCATTTTTAATTCGCAGATGGAGCAGTTTCGTTCGATATGTTGATTTTGGACTTTCCCTCATTTTAGGCCATTCGTTAAGTGGAGAAAGTCGTAGTAAAATGGCGCAAAACCAGCGTGTGGCAGGTAACGGTACTACCCAAGTGGGAGAGTCTGTCTCGTCTGACCATCAACCGTTTCTTTCCCGCTCAACCAAACAGCCTAAAACCCTGTCGATCATCAATCATCAATCAACGCACAACGAAGGAAGAACCTGCGAAGCGACTCCTGCTCACCTGTGTTTGGAAATAATCTACATCTTTAATCTATCCTATCTATACCCAACACCATGAGCTCCAAGTGGCATCAGAAGCAAGAGAAGAAGGCCCAGGAAGCCCGGGATCGCGCAGAAAGGGATACTCCAGATGAACTTTTCGTGAAGGATCAAACAGGTGCTGCTGCAATGGGAAACGGCGAGGAGGAACTGTTCGAAAAGAAACTCTCGAAGGAAGAGAAGAAAGCGGTAGCTAAAGCTAAGCGCGATGCGAAGAAAAAAGCAAGGGGTAAAGGAAATGGAGATGACGAGGATGTGGAAATAACAGCTGCAGAACTGGCCGCAGAAGCCTTGAAGAGCGCTGAAGAAGGCTTGAACGCCACCAAGGATTTGTCTGTTTCGAACGATCTGGCTGATGCTTTGGCTTCAGATGGAACTATTTGTACGTTCTCCTCGTCAAAGAAAGGACTAGATGCAAGATCAAGGGATATCAACGTCCAGGACTTTACATTGCAACACAAAGGAATGGTGATGTTGGACCATACTGAAATTGTTCTAAATCATGGTAATCGTTATGGTCTTCTTGGAAGAAACGGATGTGGAAAGAGGTGAGAGATGAGACTACGTTGATCTTTGAATGCCTTCGTTGTTTGGTAAGCCTTTTTGTCTAACTATCTTAAATCTTCAGTACGCTTATGAAGGCACTCGGTGCAAGAGCTGTGCCAATTCCTGGAGGCATTGATGTCTTTCATTTAAAGGAAGAAATTGAAGCGAGTGATACCATCACTGCGCTTGAAGCCGTCATGTCTGTAGACGAGGAAAGAGAGAGGCTTGAGAGCGAAGCTGAAAAGCTCAATGATGCGCTTTCTGCACTTTCACTTACTGAAGGCGATGCCGAAACTGATGAAGATACGACGCTTGAAGAGCAGCAAGAGAAGTTGATGGAATTGCTCAATTACGTTTATGATCGCCTCGAGGATCTTGATGCAGCTACTGCTGAAACTCGTGCACGCACTATCCTCAAAGGTCTTGGATTCACGCACCAGATGCAATCGAAAAAGACAAAGGATTTCTCAGGAGGTTGGCGAATGCGAGTTTCACTTGCTCGCGCCCTTTTCATTCAGCCGACATTGCTACTTTTGGACGAGCCTACAAACCAGTAAGTCGTGTATTACTGCTTCAACCAATTCAACTTCTTTCGCTGTCACAAGCTCTAACTCAACCCCACCCCTTCTACCTTCCCGAAGTCTTGATATGGAGGCAGTCATCTGGTTGGAGGATTACCTTTCAAAGTGGGATAAAATTCTTTTGCTCATTTCTCACTCTCAGGATTTCCTTAACAATGTGTGCACGCATACAATTCATTTTACGAACTTTAAAAGACTTGAACAATACGATGGAAACTACGATCAGTTCGTCAAAACAAAATCCGAAAAGGATGAGAGTCAGATGAAGAGGTATGAATGGGAACAAGACCAGATTAAATCAATGAAGGAATATGTTGCAAAATTCGGTCACGGTACGAGTAAAAACGCTAAGCAGGCTCAGAGTAAGGAGAAAGTGCTGGCGAAAATGGTCAGAGCTGGATTGACTGAAAAACCAGAGCAGGAAAAGCCAATGAATTTCAAATTTACGGACCCGGGTCATTTGCCCCCGCCCGTACTTGCTTTTCATGATGTTAGCTTCGCATATCCTAATTGCGAACCTCTCTACGACAACGTAAACTTTGGTGTCGACTTGGATAGTCGCGTAGCTCTTGTAGGGCCGAATGGAGCTGGAAAAACGACACTCGTCAAGCTCATGTGTGGAGAATTGCAATCAACTTCAGGAGATATTAGGCCACATGGGCATTTGAAATTGGGTCGTTTCACGCAGCATTTCGTTGACGTTCTTGATATGGAGCTTACTCCACTTGAATTCTTTGAGAAAGAATACCCTGGGATCCCCCGTGATGAATTGCGCAAATATCTCGGGCGATTTGGTGTCAGTGGAAAGTGTCAGGTCCAAAAGATGGAAGAATTAAGTGACGGACAGAAATCGCGTGTTGTCTTCAGCAAGCTAGGAAAGGATGTTCCTCACATTTTGCGTAAGTAAAATGCATGTCGAGCCGGTTATGCGTGTCATTATGTTCGTATAACTCTAACATCCCACTGCCACCACCACCATCTTTAGTTCTTGACGAGCCGACAAACCATCTTGACATGGAGTCCATCGACGCGCTTGCAAAGGCTGTGAACGAATTCGATGGTGGCATGATTCTAGTTTCCCATGACATGCGTCTTATTTCTCAAGTAGCGAAAGAAATTTGGGTAGGTAAAAGCCAGCAAATTGTGGTGATTTCAGTTTAAGTGAAATTCTATCTCACAATCCTATTCTCTCAACCGCCCTTTATCAGATTTGTGATGAGCAGCGTATTACTAAATACAAGGGTGACATCCTATCCTTCAAGATGGATATGCGTGATCAAATGGGTATTGAAGGGCAGCAACAGGGCCAGCTACGCGGCGATGCATCTGTAATGAAGTCAAATGCGAAAGAAAAGGCCAAGACCGAACCGGCCAAAATTCAGCCGAAAGTAGAACCAAAGAAAGTAGTCGCAAAGAAAGTAGTCGCAAAGAAAGAAGTTCCTGCTCCTATTGAAGAAATGGACGCAACTGATGACGCATGGGGCAGTGACGAAGATGAAACCACTGGAAAGTCTTCTCTCGACACAGTGGGGACAATTAAAAATGCTTTACCCAAAGCAGAGGTTCCAGCTGCGACGGCTCCAGCGACGGGTGGATACGTTCCTCCGCACCTTAGAAACAAACCTGAAGGGAGCTCAGCTGCACCTGCACCTAGTAGGTACGTCCCACCTCATTTGCGGAATCGCCAGTGAAGACATTTCAGTTTTAAATGGATAAATTTAATTTAGGAATTACACAGACTGCCCATTTCAGGAGAGTACGCTTTCAAACCAGGGGCCTTAGTACTGGCCTTTGTATTGATGCTTTTGGTAGTTCCTGTACACATTCTGAAACAACGGCTTAGCTGCAGGACGCATCAACGTATTCATTTGTTTCGTTTCGTATTCAGAAAGTGTATCCAGAAGGAAGAATATTGATGGTTCGAGTTGAGCCTTTGTGGAAGTGTCCATAATCTTCTGCATTCCATCAACGTAAAAGAGGACAAGGTGCATAACATGCTTCTTGAAAATGTCTTTATGCTCTGGAAGTAGTTCACAGACTTTCCTGAACTCCTCAAACATTTCCATTCCTTCGCCGTTTCTGATGTGCATAATATGATTGAGCAAACAACGCAACGCACTGGTCAGTGAAGAGGCGCATCCGTATAGCTGTTTTGGATAGTGCTTCAGCAATGATATTATAATTGCACACGAAGTAGAGTACATGATATTGTCGATACGAGGATGCTCTGTCGGAATTTGAGATGCGAGCAAAGTGTTGATGCTTAGCAATATATTGGAAACATCACTGCCTTTCAAAGAAATCAAGTCATTTTTCGCAATTATCGTTGTCATGAACCCTTGTGCCGTGATAACTTGATTTCTCCACCTATCGTATGATAGTTGTGACTGCCTACCAAAGGGATGAATCAGATCGTTAGATATTGTCAGTAATTTGTGACCAAAGATTGATAGAACTTCTCTCTCTGCTTGTCCCTTCACAACATTGGCCATCACACGAACACAGTGGAGGTTGGCGGCGATAAGAGAGATTCGATCGTCGCCATCGCTCTCGCCGATGAGCTGCAATAGACTATTCCCCAAAATAGCAAGCTCCTCCGCCTTTGCTTCAAGCAAGATTTTCGCATATGAAGCACTGATGATTGGATGGATGCAGAGGTTTGTTGCTTTGCACTGTTCCACGACTATGCCCTGAACTCGCAACATCAATTCAATGGTTCCTGTGTTGGGCAAACAGCCTTTACCAATCAAAGTTCCAAACAAATATAATATCCCTACATCATGACAAGCTTCTGGTCTTGAGAGTCTGTCCATTATATTTCGTAGAACTTTTTCTATAGGACCGGTACCGGCATGATGAATTCCATCCTCGCACAATGTATGTTCCATGGATATTGCGTCTGCCATGAAATACATACAGTCAGCCGAATCAGTAAGGTTCATGCCGACTTGATTAGAAGAAAAATTTGAGTGAATGACTCCTAAACAATATTCTTTCAAAGGTTGAACGGCTCGAACAATTTTTTTCAGAGTCGACTTTAGAGTCCCGGCAGATGCGGATTCTAAGACTTGTAAGAAAACATGCATCGATGGCCTCAGCATTTTGATAAGCATGGTAGAATCCTTAGAAGAGTCGCTGGCATGGCTCACCATTTTCTCTATTGCAGGTACCCATGCATTGATTTTCTCTGAACTGGCACAGTGGACTCCCATGGCGGAGACAAGCGCAGCACTGGACGAAACAATAACATCTTCTTCGCCCCCCACGCACCGAATGATAGTCGTGTTCGTTCTGAATACGAATGTGAGTATCATTTCGACGGATTTCCCACCCAATAAATTACAATTATGATCCATCATATTCAGTATCTCGGATAACACTTTTCTGCAGTAGAAAATCAACCGACTTCCATTTGCATACTCCTCTAGGGTGTGCTTCTCACCGCAGTCAAATACTTGGGCTGCAAACACATGTACTCGGAGAACATTTGCAAATAGTGACGTTATTCCTTCAAGACTATCACATGTTGACAAAATAAGAGCCAACACCTTCAATATATTTGTGGCTCCAATCGCATTGGTCAAGACAAGGTCAGGTCTTTCCACTGTCCTGTTCATAAGAATCTGTTCAAGGTCACTCCCAGTCGATAGTGGGGATTGTGCTGAATCAGGAAAGAGCAAGAGTGATACACAGTTGTATCCCACACACGTAATATTGTCGAATACAATTGGCGTCTCGTAAAATGATGCATCGTGAAGTAATGCTGTCGCGGATGCAACTTCCTCAGCGAACGTTGTGGACGATATTTCTCCATCCATTCCTGGAACGCAAACCGCACCGGTAGGGTACATGGCACTGTCGCCATGCGCAGATATGGTGAAGAAAAACCAACGAAGGAAAGAATGAACGTGATCTTCTTTTGCGTAAGGTATCCAATTGGATAAATTTTCACAAACTATCTTCCAGCCTCCTGATCGAGTATTGGCACTAGAAATCATGAAGTCAACTAGTAGACTTGCGTCTTCAATCATTTCTTTGCTTTTCCTATTATCTTCATGACCGGAATCAGTCAAGTCCTCTAACTGCTGTTTCTGAAAGATCGAAGAATGCAATTGTTGGAGTCTATGGCAAGCTAACAGTTGAAGTGCTTCTAAAGACTTTCCACCCATAGCATCAGATCCAAGAGCATAGTTGATTGAAGCCATGAGTCTAGGAACCAGGGCGCGGCCACACATATTACTGTCTTCCTCAGCTTCGGCCTCTTTTTCGTGTGGCATCTCGTTCAGCCAAAAGCAGCATTTGTTGTGAACATGAACAATCCATCCCCACAAGTAGAGCCCACTACTATTCAGCGAGCAAGATAAATTAAAAGGTGACGCAAGACCTGGGTCAATATCAACATCTATTCCAATCAATGCTGCTACGCTCGTCGACATGGTCCGCTCACACAATTCCTTGATCGGCTTCGAGCTGAAGGGTCCAACACGTAAAGCCTTCAACAAAATTACAAAAATATCGACCGAATTAGTTACCATCGTAGCAGGATTGTTTTCTTTCACACCATCAACAATGTATTGATCTATCATGCCCCATACTTCCTCTGTCTGCCCAATTGGCGAATTTTGGATAGCAGATGTCAGTGCACGAACAAAGGATATATCGTGGACAAATGTTTTTGTTCCTTGTTGTGCTCCAAGTTCAAAAGCTTGGGAATCGTTAGCACAAGTAAGAATACTTTTAACAAAATGGCCCAATTGTCGAAGTTTCTGATACGTGGAACATATAATGCACACAATGTCCTTTGACTCATCATCTTCGGCAGTTTCGGTCTGGCGGCTAGTACACACAATAAGTCGAGATATGTTGTCGTGATATATATGATGGTTGAGAGAAAAGAGACGACGGAGAGTGCCGGCATAAAAAGCAACGTCCTTTACATGTTTTTCGGCAGATTCCAAAATCACCTCTCCAATCGCCACTAGATAATTCAAATGTTCATTTTTTGGATCTTCAAATGAAGGAAGATACACATCATACTTGAGGAGAAGTTCTGAACATTGTTGCAAAGACTGAATCAAGGCAAGTCTTGTGGGGTCAACGACTTTATCTTGCTTGACAATCTCTAACATTGGAAATACCAAAGTACTCCAAAATCTAAATTGGATCTTTGCTGTCAAGTCTATTCTCGACTTCTTCTTTGCCGAGTTCTTGTCCGTCTCAAGGGACTGACAAATGAATCCTTCTACCAGTAGGGGGATGAAAAGAGCTACTGCTTTGCAATTGCTTGGTTCGCCTAGTAATCCCACCAACGAACTGAAGAGTGCTTGTTGATAACTTGCATGCACCTGACTGTTTCCTTTCTTTTTTAAATCTTTAAGCGCTTTCTTCCCTTTCCTTTCGACAGATCCTTTTCGCTGCACTCCCTTCTCAAAAATTGGAATCTCCAGATTCATGGAACGGAAGTCATCCATATGGAACTCGTCAAATAGAGCAAACCCAATCAGATCTTTCACCACTGACGCGATGCTGAAATCATGTGCTCCTGAAACTTGCAAATGAGTGAATTTGGCAAGATAAGATAGAGTTTTCGGTGTTGATACAAGTTGGAATGTCTTTTTAGGATTTGTAGCCCTTCCCTTTCTTTGTAACACAATCACTAGCTGCACCGAGAGGTAAATTATTGCAGCTTGGTTCGGATTTAAATCATTCTTGTCAGCTACAAGCTCATCTATCATTGGTATAATCGTATTGCATACATAATCTACAGTGGGTCGATAAAACTCGGACGTAACAATCAAACCAAAGCATTTCCCTGCCATACGCACAACTTTGTGCTCAGGGCCGTCATGGCTAGGAGCAAATGTAACTCGTAGAAAACAAGATACGAGCTTATTCATCGTACCCTGCGAGAGCACCCCGGAGACAATTTCTTTTGCACTGGTATCAACACGGCTTTTTAAGAGTTTTCCAGCACTCGATTCTTCCAGTATGTTTTGAAGTGTTGTGTCCAATGTCTCATTATCATTAGAAATTGGGTTATAGTTTCCACATAACAAAATTTCCAAGCATATCGTAAATGCCGTCCATGTAGTCAATGATGCATTGTCTTGCTTTTGAATAAGAGAGTTTATCACCCAAGGAAATATCAAACTTGCCACATGGGTTTTGGTGATGGACGAAACATCATCACTTTTTTCTTCTAGAAAAGAAGAGAAATATTCAATTGATTCCTGTATGTTTTTATCTCCATTTTCATCTTTCTCATCATTGTGGAGAAAAGACAAGGACAGTGCATTTGCAAAGATATCTGACTGGCTCCTTTTTTGTGAAAGTTTTGAGAAGTTCAAAATGTGTTGTTCCAATTTGGTATCCTTCCTTTCCGGATCAACTTTATTGTTCAAATCAGGAAGAGCTCTAGCCTTCTTCGTTCCGCTAACTTTCGGAGTCTGCTTCCTCTTCATCTTATTTGTCAAGGCTGATGTTTAGCACTTTACCATGGGTGTAAGTCCTTGAGGGTTGTTCGATGCAACTTGAAATGAGATTTCAGATTTTGATATCTGACGATGGATGGTGGGTGTTGGGCGGGCGAGACGACCGCGAAACTTCATCTACCTACCCAACGGAGGTTTTATTGCCACTTAGTTTGCGAGTTGAAGTTTGGAAGGTGCGATCGTCATAAGCAACAAGATTTTGAAGATATCTCTTCCATCATCACCGTCCAAAAATCCGATACAGAAAGGTTTCCCTGAGCAGGATCACAGTTCTATTCTTCCAATCAGTATTGACAGAATAAAATGAAATTTCAATTTTCTGTCCAGGCCCTGGCTCTTGCCTTGAGCCTACACGGCTCCGATGCATTTTCTATGCCTAAACCTAACAGCAGGTCTTTAAAGCCACTTTCTGCTTCATCGGCGCCATCTGAGGTCGATTGCATCGTTGTTGGAGGTGGAATTTCAGGTTCTACTCTCGCACATAACATTGACTATCGGTCATCTGGAGAAGTTTCTGTACTACTAACAGAAGCACGTGATTACATTGGAGGAAATGTAAAGTCTCATAGGACAGAAGATGGATTTTTGTGGGAGGAGGGTCCTAACTCTTTCGCTGCTCAGCCTAGTATCGTTAGAATCTCTCACGAACTTGGAATTGACGATCAACTCGTATTTGCAGATGAAAGCTTGCCTCCATGGGTGAATCACAATGGGAAATTGCATCCTCTGCCAAAGGGACAAGGAGGAAAGGGACCAAAAGGACAATTAGAACTTGTTTTTGGACCAAATGGAGTTTTAAAGTTTGCACTAGCTGGAGAGCTTTTGAGTTGGCCTGGTAAGATTAGAGCTGGAGTTGGAGCTCTTTTGGGGCATTTCCCTGTTGCTGAAGGAAAAGAGGAAACTATCCGCGAGTGGGTAACACGCATTCTTGGAGAGGAGGTTTTTCTGCGTTGTATCGACCCTTTTGTATCTGGAGTTTATGCCGGTAATCCTGAAACCTTGAGTATGTCTGCAGCATTATCAAAGATCAATAGAATTGAAACGTATGCATATGGTATCGATTGGAACAAATTTGGAGCAATCTTTTATGGGGGTTTAGCTAGGCAGGTAGAACTCACTAAGGAACGCAAGGCAGATCCTCCCAACCCGGAATGGGTTGAATTTGAATACGGCAATCCTGGAAGTTACAGGGAAGGTCTTCAAACTCTTCCTAATGCCATTAATAAAAGACTTGGTGACAAAATAAAGACAGAGTGGAAGCTTGTTTCTATCGAGGAAGCACCTGATAATGAAAATGGGTACAAATACATTGCGACTTATGAGACACCCGATGGAATTCAGAAGGTGCAAACTAAGGCAATTGTTTCTACCGTTCCCACCCACGCCCTCCAAGGCTCCGTGCTTGAGAAGGTCATGCCCGAAGCAAAGGATTTATTCAACACTATCCGTTCAAACATTCTTAGAAAGGGAGTCTACCATCCACCCGTGGTGGCAGTGACCGTTGCATACCCAAAATCCAGCTTCAAAGATGTCGAGTTGCCAAATGGATTTGGTAATCTTCAAGACCTTCCTGGCTTTGGGTCACTAAATCCTCGCACTGAGGGCACGAGAACCCTTGGAACCTTGTGGTCTTCTTCTCTCTTCCCAGGACGCTGCCCAGAAGATTACAATCTATTGTTGAATTACATTGGTGGATCGCGCGATATAGGCCTTGCGGAATTGTCACCCGAAGAGATCGTTGGAGAGGTAGACAAGGGGTGCCGTCAGGTGCTTTTGAAGCCCGACGCCCCTGAGCCTAAGGTTGTAGGAATGAAGATTTGGCCTACTGCAATTCCTCAGTACGAATTGGGTCACCTTGAGTTGATGGCAAAGCTAGACGCATTAGAGAAAGAAGTGGACGGTTTGTGGATATGTGGAAACTACAGAACTGGCGTTGCCTTCCCTGACTGTGTTACATTTGGATACGATCACGCTCAGGTTGTAATTGACTATCTAAAGGGAGACAAGACAGTCGAGAGCGCCGTCCAAGAAACTGTTGAAGAAACCATTGAAGAAATTGTCGAAGCCGTAGTAGAAGTTGCTGAGGAAGCTAAGGACGAAGAGGTTGTCGTAGAAACAGTGGAGGAATCAAGTGACGTATCCATACCATATGACGCCGCCGCCAAGAATGCTTACGAGGCCAGTGATAAGTCAATGGACTATGCTGATTTCAAGGCAAAG
>Ga0115005_10005289_pt1 | contig 10224 bp, 7 predicted proteins | sample ArcOceMetagenome_FD_87163 | JGI IMG/M metagenome (GOLD analysis project Ga0115005, IMG submission 87163) | Marine eukaryotic phytoplankton communities from Arctic Ocean - Arctic Ocean - Greenland ARC118M Metagenome | ecosystem: Environmental > Aquatic > Marine > Oceanic | place: Arctic Ocean...
CGGAAACGGAAGCAGAAGCAGAATCTTCAGCTGCGGCTTCAGCTGATTGATCAGCATTGTCGTTGTCATTGTCATGGTCCTTGTCTTGTTTGTTCCGTGATGATATCTGTGATAGTATCGCATCGTGGAATGCTTTCCGCACTGTTTGCGCAATCGTATCTTGCAACTGCAGACCTCCAAGTTCCTGGCGTTCAATACGCGAATGATGATCAGCTTCATGCAAGAATCCGTCCTTTGTCAAAGTACGCATGAAGGTGAGAGAAGGCGATCGTGTTTGACCGTTCATTGTGAGGGATGGAAAGGAGGAACGAGGCGTCATCATTATTCGATGCACCAAAGTAGGCGAAAAGTTTCGCATGAACTCGGCATCATATTCTACTTCCCTCATGTTCAAATGTATTTATTGTTTTGTTTGCTCTGTGACACGTTGTCTAGTTGACGGAGTCTTTTGTGAGTTCGAGGTTCACGATTGTTCCAAGATCCAAGATACTCGAGAACCGGGGGTGGCGAGTGGCGATTGTTCTTTCGCCTTCTATAAAAAATGACACTAAATTACCTCATACTTCCAAATTGCCCACGTGTAAAAGTTTATAGTAGCGGTACGGTACTTACTTTGAATAGGTTACGCGCCTTGTAACAATGAAGCAAACATCAAAACAAACACAAACTGATCACAGATCACAGCATATCGAGCATATCGCATATCGAGCATACAATTATAGCATATGATAGAGCATCCACACTATGAATACTGACGATGAACAAACAATGAACGCATCAGAATCTAATTCTGTCAACAAATCCCACCTTGATAAAGAAGAACTGACGTCAAGAGTAGTTTCTTCTTTGAAGAGGATTTGCGGTGGGGGTATTCATAGAAATAGTGACAAGACATCATCACCATCCTGCGACTGCATCTGCTATCATTCTTCTACACCCATTACAACTGCAACTGCAACTGCAACTGCGACAACTACAGCAACCAAGGATAAGAGCACTCAATCGTGGTTGAAACAATTGGAAGAACTGATCGACAAGAGTATTCTATACCCCCACGACGAAAAGAAAACATCTACCAAAGCTACGAGTACGTGTACAAATACAAACGAGGCACAAATTGGGAAACCTCACGATGTAGAAATCAAAATCGCACCTTCCTTCTACCATCGATACAAGCATAAATGCCAAAAGATCACAAAATCAAAGCCGCATCATGAAGACCATCAAATTATCCACAAACCTCCCCTCGAAGTGATCTCAGATCTAGGATTGATTCGTTCCATTTATAGTCCTCGAGACTTTGCAAGCCTCATAGTGCAGGATATGGAAGATGCACTCTGGCATGAACGAGTCCATCACGACGCAAATGCAAATGCAAATGCAAATACAAATACAAACTCCAATATTGATACTATTCAAATCAGATATCAGCACGAGATCAAATATGATTTATCAGGCATTATTTGTATAGTCACGCCTCAGCGCAACGCATTCTTACAAAGTACTCTCATCAATAGATTGCCATGCCCTCATCGTGATTGTGTCAAATGGGTCAAGGGATCCAAGGGCTTATGGTGGCATATGCAGAGAGTGCATGAGGTGGATTATGCTATTGCCATGGGGGCTGCTAAGGATGGTTGTAAGAATGACGAAAGTCGAGCCATTGTCTTATATACCGGTGGCGAAGTTGGTGCAAGTCAGAGTGTTCATTGTACACCACCTATAAGTACAGCTAAAGACATTGGTGGGAAAGAATCTTGGATGAACAACAAAGAGTGTGGCGGTGGTGATGCATATTTTCAATTAATAAAAGATGGTCACTTGCCAGATTTTGTGTTACATCTCACCAAAATTATGAAAAGTAATGCCATCAATGTCGCGACTCACTTTGATAAAAATGGAGCTTCGGCACTTCATTGGGCTGCAGGATGTGGACATCTGCCTATTGTACAGTATCTCATCCAAGACCATTCTGTCCCTCCTGACCAACCGCAAAAAGGTAAACGTTCATTCCAGGATAGAACACCGCTTCATTGGGCTGCGAGGAATGGACACCTTCCTGTTGTCAAGTATCTCGTGGAAGAATGTACTGCTACAGGTACGTGTGCAGGGGTCAATTTGGATGCAGCGACTTTGGATGGCACTACTGCGTTCTGTTGGGCGTGTTGGCAAAATCATCAAGAGATTATGAAATATTTATATGAGAAAGGGGCAGATATTGGAAAAGTGAATAGCTTTGGTTGTAATGCTGTGCTATGGTCCGCACAGTCTGCGACCAGTGGTCTCGAGGCATTGCAGTGGTTAAAGTCTACAGGATTGGATGCAGGATTGATCAATTTCAATGGACATGGGATGCTTCATAAAAGTGCACAGCGTGGTAAGGTGGATGTTTGTTATTGGGTTTTTGAATTTGCGAAGGAAGACGATAATGGCTTGGATCTGCTGCTGCAGATTGCTCCGGATACAGAAGGTTGCTGTCCGTCTGACTTGGCTGGGATGGAGGGGTTCGAGGTGCTTGCACAATGGCTCACTGTTCAGGAAACTGAGATCGCACAAAAGTCTTTTGAGAATTCTGTGGAGGATGATCGTCCAGAGTGGCTGACAGCAGGTGTGTCGGATGCAAGGCATAGCAACAACAGATATGGTTTGGAGGGCACTTATGAAAATGGTGCTGGAGTAAAGAAAATGTGCGCTTTTATTGTAAAAACTATGGAATCTTCTTCGCAATACAAACGCCCTAAGACTTGCGAGTAATAGGAAGATAAGGTTACACTCAGGTCAATATAATTCAAAAATATATACTTTCTAATTTATTTGTTGTTAGAATTTGGAAATTGAGTTGCAACAGCGAGTCTGTGGACTGCCAACTCATTATGAAACGGTGATTAACATCTTATACAATTGATCGGAGGATATCTCCTACAGAGGAATTATCGTCACCATACGAATATACTTGAAGGTTTCCATTTCCGGAACCTGAGTTACTACTTGCGCTAACAGTTGCAGTTGCAGGTGATTTCTTATTTCTGCCCGCGATTCTGCTTGGGTTAACCAACTCAACAGGAGTGCGAAGGTACCGGTAGTCGGGGTCGTCTTCAACATCGGAGACTCTTCTACCCAGGCTTGCCGCCCCTGATACAGGAAAGAATCCATCAACATCTTGAGACGAATCCGAAGAGTATCGTAATGAATCAGAACTGGCGACCAATAGTTTCGAAAGATCTCGGCCTGATCCCTTATTGGATACCCATTCATCATCCAACCTATCGAATCCTTCAAAAGTTTCATGATAAAGTTGGCCGTCACCACGATTTCCGTTTACCCTCGTCAAGTTAGTGACTGGGAAAGCCTCCATAACACGAGAGGCAGGATATGTGACTTCCAGACGGCCTTCACTCTTTCCTAGAGAAGAAACTTCACTGGCAGAATCGTTAACGGCAATTTCACCAATTTCCTTGGGGTCCGCTGGCTGATTCTCATAGTCAACAAAATTGAGCTTGACTTTAGCTCTTTCCGAAGACTGGAAAGAGGGAAAAGCTCCCATTTCTGATAGGGGACAGGGAGACCTATTAAGAAACTCGCAGCCATCAAATTCGTCACCGCCGTCGAATTCCTTCCCCCGAAGACTGCCCCAGCGACGTCTTCTATTTGGAGAGGGGGGACTGACATCGTCTTGCAGCTGAACGCCAGATTTACGACGGCGCCTTTGGGCGAGAAACATGCTTGCTAGGACGACCACGATAAGTCCTCCAGCGAGAACAGGGTAGTTGAAACTTCCCTTTCTGTCAGTAGCGATGAAGGTAGGGGGTTGCGAAGGCTTTGGTTGCTCCATTGTTGGTGCAAGGGTGTATCCCTGACTAGCCCAAGTGAGAGTAAATGATTCCACAGGAATGGACAATTGGCCGGTACTACCTTGATTCTTAGGGGCTGTCATACCCGGTTGGTCAAGGCTGGTCTGTCCAGAAAAGTCTAGCTGGTTTATGTATTTTTGCAAGATAGCCATGACATCCTCCCCTTCAGATGGCGAATCGCCAATGAAGCTCACTTGGATTCTTCTAATGTCAAGGATGGTGGTCGGTTTGCCAGATGGAGAGGAATCTTCATCCTTCAAGGATCTCAAATTTTGCGTGAGAGATCTTCTCCTGTTTGCGTCGCTGTCACCGGACTCAAACAGAATCGCAGAAGGGTCATCAAATTGCATTGCTCGGAACTTTCCATCCATGACACCTTCTTTGTTCAAGGTTCGACAGTGCTGGTTGATCATGGCTTCAAGTTCACGCAGCATCAAGGTCGCTTGATCCGTATCGAGAGCGATTGGAGTTGGGGACAGTCTGAGGCGGAGAGCATCGAGTTCCAGAGTGGATTCCAGCAACAAGTCACCGTCTAGCCCTACGTCTTCATTAGTGTAGTAGTTGGTATCGCCCAAGCTTTGACCATTCGAGGAACGAAGGAAGGCCGCGAAAGAGAAAAGCGGTAAAAGAAGTTTCATGGTATCGTTACAGAAAGGCGAGCTCTTTCCTTCTCTCTGGTTGCGAAGAGAGTTCCTTCGTGTTTACGATTGACTACAGTTCCGTAGTTGTATGGCTGTAGAAGTGATGCAGGACTAGACGAACAAAAACAAGAAGCTACTAACCAACAACCCGGGTCTCGTAGCTCGTAGGGGAGTACTGAAAAATCCCAGTCAGTCGTGATCCGATCGTGTTGCGAAAAATGTGAAGGACTTTTTTTGAATATTTTAATTCCTATGATATTGGTGGATCTAAATTTTTCATCATCTTTTTGCGGAGCGGATGTTGTTTCAACAGAAAATGACATTGGAATAATCAAATTATTTGGTGCTTATATCTCTGCAATTTGCAGAGCATTCTACTGCTTACAGTACTGTATTCCACTTTCAACTTATTCTGTAGCTGTGTACCGCCGGTATTACAGAAATAATAAATAATGTGGTGTAGGAATTGAAAAGTCGCAGATAAAAATTGAAAAGAATGCTTAAAGGCCAAATGGTGGGAAGAGCTTGATTTTGGATCAAAATACAAAACAGTGAACAGTGATTTGAAACGTTTTTGGAAACATCATTCCGAATTACTCTGATGCCGAAAATCTATCAATATGAATGAATTGCGACCTGTAACAAATTAAACCAACTACACCACAAATTTACCCATATTTCACGTTCCAGGGTGCAAAATATGTCGCTATTGATCATACTGTATTGGATGCGTAGTTATCCTTGTTCTGCCGAGGAAATAGAAGAGCTGGAAGAAACCATCCATATGTCTTCTTTAGCACCAGGATTACTTTCTTATTCAAATTTGAGTCGCAATTACGAGCGAGCACTGCACCATTAATTTAAGCCCTCAATTTTCAAACTAGCAAAAGATGTGTTTGTAAATTACAAGTATACTAATATGAAGTACTAAACGCACTAGAGTGATCATCTTGTTTCTTGTGCACACACACAATCATGGGAAAGATCATTGCTGGCTAAAAAATCATAGTTCAGGTTTGCTTCAAGCTGAGATGATTCCTTCTGCAACTACGAGCGACGAGATTGAAGATCTACTGTCGTACCAGGTATTCAATTCAAGTGTAAAGTTTATCACTTGGCTTGAGTCGTTACCCCAATGCAAGCCCAAGGATCATCCAGAGTTTATCACTTGGCTTGATTTGTTACCCCAACGCAAGCCCAAGGATCATCCAGAATACAAGGATTGGCTTGAGTCGTTACTTGAGTCGTTACCCCAACGCAAGCCCAAGGATCATCCAGAATACAAGGATTGGCTTGAGTCGTTACTTGAGTCATTACCCCAATGCAAGCCCAAGAACTCTCCAGAGTTTATCACTTGGCTTGAGTCGTTACCCCAACGCAAGCCCAAGGATCATCCAGAGTTTATCACTTGGCTTGAGTCGTTACCCCAATGTAAACCTGAAGGGCATCCAGACCGCGTAGAGTGGGAACTTTCATTATCTGGGATTCCATTTGATGAACGCATGAAGGATGTGAAAGAATACAAGGAAAAGTTTGGGGATTGTAATGTTAGTCAATACCAAGAAGGATATGAATCTCTCGGGAGTTGGGTAAATAACATATGGCAAGCGAAGAAACATTTGGGACAAAAGAAACAAAAGGGAGACATGAATTTAACAGATGGCATGATAGACAGCTTTAATGACATTGGCTTTGAGTGGACTCTTAAAAAAAGTTTCAATGAACGCATGAAGGATTTGAAAGAATACAAGGAACAGTTTGGGGATTGTAATGTTAGTTCAATGAATACAAGTTGGGTAGCGAACATGCGGAATGCAAGAAAGGGATAAGGTAATTCAAAATTAACAGGTGAAATGATAGGCGGTCTTAATGGTATTGGCTTCTATTGGGGCAAGGGTCAGTCTGCTGAGTTGTCTGATGCCGAGAAAGGAAATTTGGCATGAAATCAGTACCAGAAGGAGGGGTATTTTGGGAAGGACGACTCATAATATTTTTAACAAAATAAGCAATAATATATGGATCAAGTTCAGATTATGATTTGTTTCCAGAAAGTACAGCATTCCATGGGGCATATCACTGGCATACCTAGTGTAAATTGTGACTTTACTAATGGACCTTCTCCTCTGTGATCTATGCACAATCCAAACCTGAACAAAGATTTATAATCGGAACCCCTCCTCCATCGGGTACACATCGCACTCCCAACCAACATGACGACCTGATCTGTGTTATCAGGCTTTTGTGCAATCATGATAGCTTCGCGAGGAATCTCTGATTAGTTGACTGAAAGCAAAGGAAAAGAAAAAGTTTGTGGCGCCAGTTTTGCGGCTTTGCGCTGGTTGTAATAAAAAGGCTTAATACCCTCCAGGGGGTTCAACAATTAATCCACCAATTATTTTCTAATGGCCTTTTTAGATTATTGGCGAAGTTAGAGCATGAATTATCTTCGTGGCTGAATACTCTTTATGCTCCAAACAGACCGGAAGCAGGGCTCCCCGCCCCGGAAGAAACTTCATCAACTGCCTGCCTTGAACAACCTCGAATCCATTGTTAAGGTAAGGAATATGAACCGAAAGCTCTGCCTAATACGTTACACCTTTTTCTATTTTGCAATAAGGAATATGTTTAGATCGTGGGGAAACTGGCAGAACTTGCGTGGGTCCAATTAGAAGTTTGAGGGTGAAGAAATGCTGTTTTTGATGTTAGATACCTACCGTATGGAACAACGGAAGATATGTTATAATGCTGATGCCTCTTTGTTCGAGAACGCATTATGTACGCTTTGGAAACTAATCTCATTAAATCTTTTCCCTCCACTATACCAATCACAGCAACAAATCTTTTGTAAATAAAATGAGTGGACGCGGACCTATGCTCGCACTTTCACCGGTTGCACTTGCCTTCAACCACATCCAATGGGATCCTTTAGGCTCGCTCCGATTGACGGCTCAGGAGACCGCACTTCTTCGTATGGCAGAGACCAACCCTATTGAATACACCCTCGCTGATTCAAGAGATGCTTCCATGTATGCTAGAGTATTGTTGAAGCTTCTTGCAGAGGCTGCTGCGGCTGGAGCTGGTTTTGGAAAGGTTTCTACTATTGTCAAGCCTTGTGACGAAGCGACAGCACTTGCAGCTCTTGACGAAGATCCTCTTGGAGTTGTTTCTCATTATGCAATCACTAAGCTTCACAGTATCATTACTACCCTCATGTCTGGAAGCGGTGTAACTGTTGGAACTGTTTTTTATGTTGCCAAAGATGGTCTTCTTATTGACCAGTGGAAGGCTCTTCTTCGTATTCTTAACAAGGGAGGACGTGGGGATGCATTTGCTCAATCAGGAGCTGCACTCTGCCTTGCTCTCATTCTTGTAACTGCTTGCCCATCCATGCAAACTGCAAGCAAGGATGACAGCGTCAAGACGCGTTCTGCTTCGTATGCATCTGCAGTTGAGCCTCTTGAGGCTCTCACTGCTTGGATCGTAAGTCAGTTGAAATCTGCTACAGGAAGCAATATTGGAATTGCTGTTCCTGCCATGACTGCTCTCATGGCAGCTACAGAGACTCGTCATCTCTTCAGTGCCTCTGGAGGAATCAAATACCTTGCACGTCAGCTCCGTGCTAGTTCCAAGAAATCATCCACTGGAACAGAGCAGAATGCCGGAACTGGAAATGCTACTGTTCAGCAATTGTATGAACTCACCTTTTGTCTCTGGTGCATGACTTATGAACTCAACGGATCTCCTAATATCCGCGCAGATTTTGCAAAGGATGGTGCAGCTGTTGAGGCGCTCACTATTATGGTTTCTACTGCTCCTCGTGAAAAGGTTGTTCGTGTTGCTCTCTCTGCGTTGGGCAATTTGGCCAAGTGCACTAACGATGAAACGCCCGAGCCCGCTGGTATGACCGCAGTTGATGGAGGAGTTTTCTTGACAGATATGCTTGCTTGCAAATTACTTAAATCTATTCAATTCCTTGAGGAACGCCAGTTCACCGATCCTGATATTGTGGAGGATATTAAGAATCTTCACAAGCTTTTGGCTGATAACTACAAGGAAATGAGTCGCTGGGAGGTATACAAGACGGAGGTTGAGTCTGGACATTTGCAGTGGGGATCAACACACACTGAAGCCTTTTTCAAGGAAAATGCTCGTATGATTGAAGGAAAGGATAGTGATTTCAAGCTTTTGAAGGTATTGATTGCTTTGCTTTCTAGCAAGGATGATGAAATTGCCGCCATTGCTTGCCACGATATTGGTGAATTTGTTCGTTTCTACCCTAACGGAAGAGCTATCGCCAAGAGGTTAGGTGCAAAGGAGCTTGTAATGCCATTGATCGAGCACGAAAATGTCGATCTTCAGCGTCATGCTCTCCAATGTGTTTCTAAGATGATGGTGCAGAATTGGGAGTATGTCAAATAAGAAGCAAATGCCTTTTGGTCATAGTGTCGCGGCGTGTGCTATCAATTATTTTGAGGTGGTTTTTGAGATGAATCTTGGTTTCGAATCTTTTGCTGCTGGTAGAGCGATATTTTTCCACGCTGATTCGTTAGAGTTGTCGCCATTATAAAATTCATTTTTAATCATTCTCGTACTTTGTACACCTATTATTATTATTACACGAATTTTTATGTTCCCAAATCATAGAAATATATTAACATTTCACAGGCTCTACTTTCGAACTTCTGGCAGTCTGTTCGGAGATGTATCGAAGCTATGATCGATGTGTTTCAACATCATTCACCATTCAACAACAGGGGAAGTCTGGCCAAGGTAAAATTGTTGCTTTTGATCAACTTCTGTTCCAGAATATCTCACAGCTTCGACAGTACTGCCAAATTGAAAAATACGGTAGTGCCACATGTATTATCTGATGATGATTTTAATTCCAAGGCTTTGAACTCTCTTTCTTTGAACTTTGAACTTTGAACTTTGAACTTTGAACTTTGAACATGTTCAATGTGCTTCTCGAGCATTATTTACGACTTATGTACGTCACCTACTCGCCTTTGAGAAACACGCCAGAGACGGGGGAAGCTTATATCTTGTTCGGCGCTTTCTAATCTTTTGTGCCAATAAGATGTTATTAAGAACTCTGCTACACTCTTACTCTTCTTGTATGTACGCTCTACGAGCTTTCAAGCTCAGTAAGTTCGTAAAAGCTTGAAACTATGACTTTCAACTGACTTTACCTCCAGCACAAATAGTAGCGTTTCATGAAAATCTAAGACTATTTAAACTATCAATTTGTCGCTGAAAAGAAGTTGCTCTGTTCCACCGTTTTTTCCTCTTTTTTGAATTTCTCGAACAAAATATTCAATATAACGACAGAAGCAAGTGAATTAGTACCAACGTGATATCCACTGAGACTTCAAAACTATTATAGTTGCTAGTGAATTATCAATTTGAATCCATTCTGAACAACAAAAACTAAGATTTTAGCGCATCAGATCGCTAGCAACGTCAAACTCCAACAATGCACGAGGTTTTATCAAAAAGACCACAATAATTCCTCTGAACCATCAATCTACAAGTCGACTGACTCGTATGAAATATGGCGAGTATGAAGTAATAATCAAAAGTTTTGACTGAGACCAACTACTCTACTTCTCTATAGACGTCTATTTGATACATTGATATCTTGATAGCATGATTGAAACGATTTGTAATGTGATTCAACAGTAGTTTGTAAAATACTATACTTTCATCCCTCGTTTCGACATAGACGCAGCATA
>Ga0115005_10005290_pt1 | contig 10223 bp, 7 predicted proteins | sample ArcOceMetagenome_FD_87163 | JGI IMG/M metagenome (GOLD analysis project Ga0115005, IMG submission 87163) | Marine eukaryotic phytoplankton communities from Arctic Ocean - Arctic Ocean - Greenland ARC118M Metagenome | ecosystem: Environmental > Aquatic > Marine > Oceanic | place: Arctic Ocean...
AGCTGGGATACATTACGTTAACCACTCAGACTTTAAAAAATAGCTTACTCACTAATCGAAGTCGCCCCATATTGCATATAAGCCCCGGAATTATACAGGTAAATTTCAAAACTTAGAATGCTAGAGACCAACTAACCCGACATAAGCCAATATAGCCTGAGCTGGCTTCTCTAAGCGCCAATAGGCAGCGATTGCCCCATAACAGTCCCTTGCGTACCGGCACCTATGCCTAGAGTTAAAACTTCGTGCCTATTTATTGCTCCCCTACCTAGCATGACCTACGCCATCAAACGTGGCTAGCTAGCAACCTGCACAATGCATTTTTCGAACGTGGGTTAAGTCTGGGGAATGCAGATTATTAAATCCATTTTAAGTAGTCAATTTAATGGTCATTCATTTACAAAACTATAGTGACTAGGCGTGTTAGGGGAACTGAGTTAAGCCTAGTTTATTGGTAGTGTGGGGGAATAATGGTTTTAGCGAGATGGTTGTCCCATAATAAATGCTCAGTGGCGCTATTAGCAGAGCCCATAACAGACAAGACCTTTGTGGGCGCTGCGTAGTGGTAGAGACGCCCTGTGCCAGTGCTGATAATAAACCCACCCACCTCATAATAGGCGCTGAGTCCGCAAGCATCGCTAATAGCTAGGGTATGAGACTGATTAGCGTTCATACCCTTGGCTAGGGTCCAAATAACCACTCTGCTGCCTCTGGGTGAGCTCGCTGCCACCCAACGACCACTGATATCAAATGTGACGCTACCTAAGTAATTATCGAGCTCCAGAATAACTTTTGGATCGCAGGGTAAGTAATCTATTTGGCGGTCATTAATGAATAAGAGTAGGTGTTTACGATCGTAATTTGGGCCTTGGTATTGGCAGGCTATAGCTACTTGGTTATTTTTGTTAACACATATATGTCTCAGGCTGAGTTGAGGTTCACTAATGGTGTATTGATCGATCAACCTACCGTCGCTAAGTCGAAAATAGCTAATGTTAGATTCCATAGTGTCTAAATTAAGCTTCTCTCGCCCACGGTTTGGGTGTGTTAAAATGCCTCCGTTGGCAACCCACAGGTGCATGCCATCGCTACTAAGTTGGATTTCGTGAGGGCCAATGCCTTGACTTGACCATTCGGATAACCGCTCACCACTGTGGCTGTTCCACACTCCAATAGCACCTTGACTTACTTCTAGCGCATTTTCCGAGCTGTAGAAATAATCACCATCGGCACTAAAACAACAGTGGCCGGACAATGGTCGGTTGACTGCCGCTCTAATCCAATGAGGAGCAGCATCTTTGTGTTGCAGCAACAACATCCAAGTGCCGGGCCTTCGTCCGCAGACAATTATCTGGCCCTGCACACTTTTTTGCAAACCATGCCCGCGGCTGGGCAGCTTAATTTTGCGCAACACTTGGCCTTTGTTATTGACAATAATAAGCAAGTAATCCTTTCCTTGCTTGGCAGTTCCTGCCCAATAAAGACTATTTTTTGATGCGCTCAACATGTTCGTTGAGCACAATGCTAATAGCATGCACGTGCTAGCCTTACAGATAAAATCTCGACGTCTTAGATGCATAGGTTGATCTTGCATAAACACTAATCACCATCATAGGCATTAAAGCCTAGCTGCACATTGAGACTTGGGTAGATCTCCTGCAATAACCCCTGCAACTGTATAAATTGATTGCGTAACTCTTGTGTTGCTAACCAATATTTTGGCTCATCTAGGGAAACCATCAGAGGCGTAGGTAGTTGCTCAATGAGTTGATCTATGAAACTTAATTTAAGCCTTATAGTGTCCCACTTTGCTTCTTCATTAGCGTCGATTAGTGCTGGCTTTAAGGTTAGGTTAAGACTGTCTGTTAGTCCTTTTGCATTGGCTTTGAGCATGATTACGCTTTGGCTGCTGCGCCAGCTTTCTAAGCGTTTAGGTTTTGCACTACTAACTCGACTGGTCAGGGCTTTGGCTAGTTTTTGATTGATTATTTTAGTCAATAAAGTATCAATGTTAGTGAATACAAATGTGTTTTTGTCATTTTGATCTTTGAACATGCTGCTTCCATCTCTAGGCCCAACAAGTTGCTGGCGCCAATTGACTTGCCAGGCATCAGTAATTTCAGTGGTTAACCTGAGTAAATTATCACTCAAAGCGACCATGTATCGACAGGCAGGGCCTTGCTTACCTAGCATGACCAGTTGTCGATAACGGGGCACATACAAAAGCCGCTCAAGTGCTGGGTAACCTGTGATTGCGATACTAGATTGACTTAAGTCATATTGCTGCCACCCTAATGAGCTGGGCTGGTCGAGTAGTTGACTGAGATGTTTGGTCACTAAGTTGGTGCGGTCGGGCCAATAATAAAGGTGGAAGTTTCTAAGTTGCTCCTGCACAGGACCTCCATTAATTGCCTGGCTGTAGGCTAATGCTTGAAGTGCTTGGTTTAGGTATGGCTGCATTTTATTCAAGGCTTGGAGTGATACTTGATCACATAGCTGATGAGCTTGTCTCTGCAGTGCTTGGTTGGCTTGATGCAGCGCCACATAACTGGGAACCACATACTCATTTACCCATGCTTGAACATGATCACTGGTCACCATAGGATTAGCGTAACTAAGGCTTGGGGTCACTAATGACACAGTTACTAAAAGAGCTAGTTGTAGACGAACTAGAATAGGCATAGGGTGGCTTTGAATCATTATAGAGACTCTAAAAATTGGATTAATAAGTGGCGTTCTTCGGGGGTCATGTTGACGACCTTTTGTTGTGCTTTCTGCGCTTCTCCGCCGTGCCAAATAATGGCCTCAAGAAGGTTCCTAGCTCTACCATCATGAAGAAAAAAGGTGTGTTTATTTACCGTTTGGGTGAGGCCAATACCCCATAAAGGTGGGGTGCGCCATTCGTATCCTGTAGCTAAAAATTCGGGCCTGTGATCAGCCAAATTGCGACCCATATTGTGTAATAAAAGGTCTGTGTAAGGCCAAATTCGCTGTCCCGCTTGCTCTACATTCGCTTTTTCTGACGTGGTATAGCTGGGTTGATGGCAGTCGGCACACCCACTCTGATAAAATAATGCTTTTCCAGCCAGTACTACTGGATTATTTGCTTCTTCACGTTTTTGTAAAGCCAAATTACGGCTGTAAAAATTGACTAACTTCAGGCCCTCATTGGAGATTTCTGCATTGTCGTGCTCCACTGACCCTCCATGGGGCGCATTAATGCATGTGGTTTGAGCTTGGGTGCAATCCCCTGATAGGCTGTTAAATATTGGGCTAGCAATTCCCAAGTCGCCACTGAATGCGTCAGCGTTTTGCTGTAGAACGTTAGGTTGTCCGGCTTTCCAACCAAAGCGACCAAGGCTGCTCTTTTGCTTTATAAGGTCCCAAACTTGATTAGCTTTGCCAGAAATACCGTCGTTATTTTGGTCTTCAGGATCAGCAAGGCTGAGTGTGTCTTTGGCCGAGATAGCTTCTAACAAACCTACTCCAATCATGGGTGGAGCTATTCTGGCTGACATCATTGTGTTTGGGTGAATTGGGCCATAATTTTGGTGGCTTATTGTGTAGGTGGGGTGGCGCAGACTGACCTTGTCACCACCTTTTAAATAAATCTCTCGTTCATCATAAGTAATGTGGATTTTACCTTCACTTAGATTTCCAGTAACCGCTAAATCTTGCAACTGGCCGCCATAGGTTGGTTCTTTTATGACTCCTACACGGCCACTTTTAAGGGCCTCACGCTGTAACTTAGTCTGAGGAGGTATGCTCAATCGCATCACCATAGAGATGGCATTATCTTGCGGAAAATTGGCTCTAGGAGGGTGGCCTCTGCCATCTTTAATGTGGCAACGCTGACAGGAAGGGGCATTGAACAAAGGCCCAAGTCCATCACTTGCCAAAGTGGATGCTGGAGAGGCAATCCAAACCTTTCTAAATAATGCATTACCTAAGCTAAAGCTCATTTTTCGTGAGAATTCTAGGTTAGCTGAGCTATGAGAGAAACTATTGGTATTGCGCTTTTTATTAACAGTAGCACTGCCCCCAGGCATCGACTCACTGGGTTCAGCTTGGCTAAAGACTTGGGTTGCTGGATGCACTAAGGCATAGGAAATCGAATGCACCAAGCTAAAAATAATACCCCAGAGGGGAGCTAGTAAGGTTGTTTTTTTCATCATAAAAAACCGAATAATTAACTCAAAATTATTCGGTTGATCCTTTGATTTGGCCTAAAAGGCTATAGTTGAGGGTTAGTATATGGCGCTCGGATTGTCCAAGCTGTCCGAGCCTTCAAAAGCCAATTGCCCCAGGGCTAAAGCAGGAAGTAGCTCTTCAATGACGAAAGTTTGTGAGGTTAATGCGTCAACGACGTTTTGTACCACTTTGTTACCCACCTGATTTCCACTGCCAATCATTTGATCATAACTTTCAGTACTTTCGGCACGATCCACCATTGCTTGCATTTTATCCATAGTATGAGTCAAGGCACTTTTCATGCGGGCATCTAACTGAGGGGAAGTCATAGCCACTAAGTCTGATAAGCTTTGGCCAGAAATAACGCTGCCATCAACCCGAGTATATTGCCCTAGGTATACGTTTTGAATAGACTTTGCATCATAGTAATGTGAGTTATGGGTGTTATCTGAGAAGCAATCATGCTCTTCTTCGGGGTCGTTTAACATCAGGCCTAGTTTAATGCGTTCTCCAGCGAGTTCGCCGTAAGATAAACTGCCCATGCCAATAACCATGGCACTAATGCCTTCAGCGTCACTCGACAAATCTGTTCGAGCTTCACCGCCTACTTTCCAAGCTTTAATAATGTCTTTTAGGTCTGATTGTAGCAGTGTACTTGCTGCCAAAAGGTAAGCGCCGCGGCGGTCACAATTTGCATTTGAACAATTGATGAGGTCGTAGTCAGTTGCTGGACGAGCTCCTGCTCCAGGGTTTGTGCCGTTAAGGTCTTGACCCCATAACAAAAACTCAATGGCATGGTAACCACTTGCAACGTTAGACTCTACTTCATCAGCTTCATGCAGTATGTTGGCGATTAGATCTGGTGTAATGTTTGTTACATTGACCATGCTGCCATTGATGTTAATTTTTTTGCTGTTGATCACATTGGCAAGGTAAAGGCTGTTGTCATCTGAAGCTGTGCCGTAGCTCACGTCTACATAATCAATCAAACCTTCATCTAATGGCCAAGCGTTAACTTTGCCTTCCCATGCATCTACCACTGGGTTACCAAAGCGATATGCTTCAGATTGTTGATAGGGTACCCGTGCAGCAAGCCAGGCGATTTTTGCATGATTCAGGTTGCTCTCTGTAGGTATAGTTAGTAGGTTTTTGATTGACCGGTGTAAACCTTCAGCTTCAGTTAATGAGTCTTCAAAGGTAGCCAGAGCGATGTTAGCGTAGGTGTCTATGACATCAGTTTTGCTGATATTATTTTCATCAAGGCCAACATTACTGCAACCCATAAGACTAACAGCCAAAAGTGTGGTGCCAAAAGTGGCAACTAAAGAGTAAGACATTCGAACTATTTCCTTAATCAAATTTATATTGAACGCTAATGGTAATGGTAATGATAATGATTATCAATAGCATTGATATAATTATTAATTGATGCTACCTTAATAATGCGGTGAGCCCTTTATAAGGTGCCCATAGCTTTTTAATATTGAGATATTGTTAAGGATGAAAAACTGATGAAATTGCGCTTTTTATGTGTAAACCATGCACAGGAACTGAAAGTAAATACAAGTAAAGCCCTAAAGTCCTGCCAAGATGGCTTTGATACAGGGCGGTTTTATAATGACAGCTCACAGTGGAAAGAAGCTATTCCACATTTGGGTTGTGCCTTTGAAACAGCTGACATATTGCTCTCCCATAGCACCATAGACGACGAGGTGTCCTGTGATTGGCTGGCAGCATCAGCTCAGCTTTTGGCAGTTAATTTAAGTAATCTACAATATGTGAGTCAAGCTGAAGACATTATACAGATGGCAATTACCCGCTTAGAAAAGCAGCTTCACCATTACCCAAGCAATGCACCTTGGATGGATAACTACCTGGCACCGTTATATTCACAGTTAAAAAGCTACGTTGTGAAACCTGTTAAAAGCCATTATGTAGGCGGTAATAATCTAGACTCAATGGGCCTACTACATTGACGATATCTTCGCTCAAGAGCGATTAATAGAAAAATAATTGGAGGCATAAGGTGAATAATCAATTAAACGTCAAGCGTCATGTAGGTGAACCTTTACCAAAAACACACACTGAAAGCACGACCAAGGTCAATAACTACTCAGAATTCAAAGTGAACCAATTGGCTCAGCTACAACAGCAGTGTAGTAAGCAATTGCAATCACTAAAAGAGACGGTTGTTGATCTGGCTCTTCTCGAATTACAAGTTAAAAAAATTACATCTACAGATACGATTCTTAATAGTTGTGATCAGTGCGTAGGCAAAGATTCGAATCTATGTGAAAGGTGTATTGTTTACATCGGAGAACACATGGAGAGATACCCCAACGCTTCTGACACTGCTAAAAAAGACCAGTTAGACATTACTATTTTTGATGCTGTGTTTGACGCTATCTTTGATGAAGGCCAAGAGGATGCCTATTGGCTGTAAACGGTTCAAAAACGCACGATTATGGTATTTAACAGTGGTTTTTTTGAAGTTAGGTTTGGTGATAGGGTAGGTATTATTAGCATCACAAGACTGTCTGTACACACCTAAATGCGGAGGCGTGTTTTATGAGAAAGTTGGTGATGTTTGAATTTCAAGTGTGTAATATTCAAGTTAAACTGGTCACAGGATAAGACACAGTTAAACGTTTGTTTGCCTGAGAATTACTGTAGATTTGGTCATGTAATTTTATGGTACATCTTTGACAAACAACTAAGGCATTAAAAAAGTGTTGTTCATCAGTAGACCATTTAACACCTTACACCATGAACTAGGAATGTGGGAGGGTTAATGTACACGCTATTTAGGTGCGATATTGAGTCCTTAGTCAGGATTCATTAGTTGTCGTATACGTTTTCTTAAGTTAAGACCAGCGTGGTAGACATCCCTACTTGTTCGTAAGCTTTAACATCCACTCACTTAGCTTTTCAACACTGCAACCATCACCATAGCCCTGAACTACAGACTGTAATGACTAACCTCCAAACCCAAGTGATTTTATCTCAAGTGCGGCACCTGTATTGCCGGGCGTCTGTATATTCAGAGCCAAGATTTTTACAAGCGCAACATTCGTAATGGTCGATGCAAACGCCACGGTGGGGCCTCTACAGGGCCAATTAATCAAACATTTGGAAAGGTCCATCATAGGCATGTTCATGGCCTGATAACTAAAGAAGTCATCACCATGAGGAAGCTAGTCGCAAAAATTGATAAGTCATTCAAAACTTTTTACAACTGATCTGAAAATGATGCTTAAACGTTCGTATAGCCACTCGCTAAGAAGGCGTCTAGCCATGTCCTGTGCCTCATCAACTAATGCTGAAAGCAGTCTACCTGAAAAGGTATTACAGCCAATCTAACAAGATTTATGAATCTAAAAAGCCCCACGCAAAATATCCACTGCTTATAGAGCGTAGACAATGTGTGTCGTTTACAGATTTAATAGTCAAAAAACTCGCGTGTGCATGATGCACCATCACAACTACTTGAGATTTTTTTGTTCTTAAAAATCTCAAGTCTATGTTTTATATAGAATGTTATTTTTTATTTTTCTTGGGGAGGGGATAATGCATTTTTGCATACTACGCGTGTTAAAAGGTTTATAGGTTATGGGGTCTCTAGTGTTGGTTTTTATATTTGCTGAGCGTGCTGTTGGCTTATGCAAAATCATCTTTTAATTAAACAGGCTACATTTCTTACCCGTTAGCTTTCTTTGCTTTAATTCTCTCTTTTTGCGCCATGCCTGCTGGCGACCGATGAGAGGTGGAAGATGAAACCTACTTTGAGCTTATTCATGAGCTTGCTATTGACCAGGAGAAAACTCCAGCTCCAGCCATTCAAGCGAGCAACAAAAAAGGCGCACATTCCGTTTTGTCTTCAGATGTTTTTGCAGCTGTTCGATCGGCAATTGGTGGGGCTCAACTCAATCGACTGGGCGACAAAATACCCACCGCTTTAGCAGAAACTGCAATTAACAAAACTGAAAAACTCATTAATAAAAAAGCGAATGAAATGGCCAACAGTGCAGGCCATGGTAAAACGAAAATTTCATTGCGCCAGTTGAACACAAAAAACCCAGAATTTAGTATTAAAACTATTTAACCTTTAACTAACCTAACAGATGAATCAACTCAACTTAGCTTCACTCAAGTTCCAGTTAGTTCAGGTGAGAACCATGGTGAACGACGTACCAGCATTAACTTAGGTATTGGCCAGCGCTACTTATTAAAAGGTGGGCAGTTTATTGCAGGCCTCAACTTTTTTACCGATTATGAAACAGAGTCTAAACACAGTGAATGAAAATTTAAATTGTAGGGAGCTGACTATAGAAAATAAACGCCTCCGTGAAGAGGTGCTTAGTCTTACTCAATCCAACAACGAATTCCTAGCCTATAAACGCCAACTTAATGCAATGATGGATAACGCACCTGTAGAAGTGAGTTTGAAGGACCGAGAAGGTCGTTATATCAGAGTCAACAAAAAATTTGAGACACTCTTTGGTGTCAAAAATGAAAACCTCGTGGGGATGCTCCCGGCCACTGCTTTTGATCCAAAGATGGCCGCTGCGTCTCGAGAACATGATCTCTCTGTTCTAAATTCGGGGAAAACTGAGTGGCGCGGATGGGTAGTCGAATCGAATAAAAAAGATAAACCACGCTCCTTGTTAACTATAAAGTTTCCAATCTTCAACGGTGATGGAGAGGTTGATGGCTTAGGAACAATTGTTACCGACATCACGCAACATCGACTAAACAATGAAAAGCTTTTGAAAAGCAACGACTTATTTCGCCAGTCGCAACAATTTGGCAAACTGGGTCATTGGGAGTGGGATGCAATCGCAGGCAGGTATATTACCTGCTCAGAACAATATGCCACTATTTTTGGCATGACCGTTGAGCAAATGATTGAGTCGACAACAAACCTTGAAGAAGATCAATTTCGTGTGTGTGAGGAAGATCGCGAGCGATACAATCAAACCCTTAATGGAGCGCGTGAGCATAAAAAAAGGTGGGAAGTTGAGTACCGTACCTTTAACAATGAAGGCCTGCCAGTTTACCTACGTGATATAGGTGAACCGGTATTAGATGACCGTGGGGTGCTGATCAAAACGGTAGGGATGATCCAAGACATCACCGAAATAAGACAGGTTGAAGAAAAGCTGCAACGAAGTCACATGCTTTATCATCACGCGGAAAAAATGGGCAACATGGGGCATTATAGATGGAATCTCGAGAACGACCAATTAATTTCGTGCTCAGAACAGTTTGCACGAATTTATGGGCTCAACGTGAGCCAAGCCCTTTCTTATTTCACTAGTGTTGATGCGTTAATAGGTTTAATTCACCCAGAAGATAAAGAATTCTTTAGACAAGCCACAAGTGTATATGACCTGCCAAATAACAAAACACACATTCAATACAGAATCATCGTCTCGGGAAAGATTCGCCATCTTAGTTTGCGCAGGGAGGTTGAAGTCCGCAACAGTGGAGTACCAACGCAGGTATTCGGCATTGTTCAGGACATCACCGCTGCAAAAGAGAAGGAGTTTGCTCTGCTTCAAGCAACCAGAGAGGCCTCAGAAGCCATAAAAGAGAACCTTACCAAATCTCAGTTCCTTGCCGCCATGAGTCACGAAATTCGGACGCCGATGGCGGGTGTAATCGGCATGTCGGATTTGCTCATTGATTCAGACTTGTCGCCCCAACAGTTGGATTGGGCAACCAGCATTAAATTGTCAGGCAAAAACTTAATGTCGATCCTCAATGAGATTCTTGATCAATCCAAGCTTGATGCAGGCATGTTTGAAACCGTACCCTTGGACTTTCACCTTCGCTCTTTTACCCACGATCATATCCACCTGTTTGAGCCAAGTTCAGTTTTGAAAGGCTTGACGTTGGGTATCAAATTCGAGGACGATTTACCAGAAGCTGTTTATGCGGATTCCTTACGGATCGGTCAAGTATTGTCCAATTTTCTTAACAATGCGTTGAAGTTCACTAGCGCAGGCCACATTGAGGTGGGTGTCAGATTA
>Ga0115005_10005291_pt1 | contig 10221 bp, 9 predicted proteins | sample ArcOceMetagenome_FD_87163 | JGI IMG/M metagenome (GOLD analysis project Ga0115005, IMG submission 87163) | Marine eukaryotic phytoplankton communities from Arctic Ocean - Arctic Ocean - Greenland ARC118M Metagenome | ecosystem: Environmental > Aquatic > Marine > Oceanic | place: Arctic Ocean...
AACGGAGCCTCTGGCTCTTAACGTTTATAACTTGTATTCATGCCACTTTGTGAACGTTGATGTATAAGACTGAATTGCTTACGCATTCGTCACGCTCAAACAATCAAGTCAATAAAAAACACAAAATAACGACTTACTCACACAACGATGGATTGATTCCTTCATACTCATACTTCATAAAATGCAAGGCTCGCAACAACCGAGAGTTTAAAAGAGACCTCGCAAGCAGTACCGTGCCTGCTGTACCAAACAGGTTGAGGTGCCTACCTGTCCCACTTTGTATAGATAGAATATCTGTTCACAGCCATGTTCATCATGCGTAGTATTATCGCAACTTCATTGCTGATGCAAACAACTCTATCTTTACCAGCATCATCATCACTTCCACCTAAACCACCCCTAAACTCATTGCCTCTCCCTGCCAAGCTAGCAGGGGGGTTATTCCTCTTTCAAACATCTGTAACAAAGCGAGACAAGGAGCTCTCGAGGGAAATTCTCCTCAAAGCACAGGATATTCTAAGAAGGGATCCTTTGATAAGTATGGAGTTGGGAACTGGTCTTGAAGCCGGGGGAGTATTTTCATCTTCTGGTTCTGTGGAGAACGGCGTCCATCAGCTGGTGATGGAGTTCCAACTCAATGGGGGGAACTCTTGGGCACAGTGCAGGTGTCATGGATTGAAATATATTGGGGACAATGATAATTCCAGTTCAAATACTTTACGTGGTGTAGAGGAAAATGCTCTTCAAATGATTTCGTTGAGTGTGTCAAACATGGATGCTGCTTTAAACGGTGGATGGGCAGAAGTCACATTGTCTCAGACAAATGGTCAAAGTGACGAGGAAGATGAAGAATATAAGCTTCCTTGGGTACGTGGTGTACAGTAGATGGAGGATATTTAGTTGGTTCTTCGTCACAAAATAACAAAACCATCGTAACAGAACTGCCAACATTTAGAATTTGCAGTTGAAATGATATGTGGAGGGGGCATATGTTCTTCAGGGTTCCATGGTAAAGGATTCATTCATTCCAAGACAGCTGAGGGATGGAACACGAGCAGGCACTTCAGTACAACTCACAGGACTTTGGCACTATTTTACCATAGTCAAAATATTTGTACATCCAGGACTTGCAATACAGACTACACGAGCGCAAGGATAAACAATTTTTTTTTTAAATAAAGATAACAATGTTTCTAGCTACACACGTACTGTTGAACGTGTAGTGTACATGTTATGTAGTTTACCGCCATGCCATGACACCTTGACAGAAAGAAACATCTTACATGGACATTATTTCTTTTTTTCGATTTACAGCGAATTCAAAACGATGAGAAGAAAAGAAAGTTCGGATGAATTCAGAATGAATGAATCAATCCAGGAATTCACACGAGTTCTGAAAAAAATCTTCACTTTTGTTACTGTGCTATTATCGTCTTAGCAATGGATATCATCTCATTCATCTTAACTCCAAGAGCACCAACAATTTCAGGTGGGAGTAGACAGAACAGGTCTTCGAAGAAGCTTGATTCTACCATTGCAAAGCTCGCAGATGGAGGAAGTTATTGTGCTATAAGGACCAGAAGTCCATCTTCCCTTGAGAAAGGACGCAGTGCAACTCATGAACAAAATGGAAAGGATGAAAGGAGTCCCAGTGCCAAGAGCCCCGATCAATGTACACGTGCCCAAAACGGGAAGCATATGGATACCGGTACGACCACTAGTAGGCAAGTTGTGGACGGTGGATCGCATCGAGAGTTAAGACATATACACAGTAAGAGACGATTTAAAACGCATAGAAATGATTTATCCCGGCGTTACCAGAGGCGCCTGAGCCGAAACCTGCATCTTTTGAAGGGAAACCAAAAGGATGTCTTTGATTAGGTTGAGTTTTTGTGATATCTTCCGGTAGCTAGGACTTCATGTCAACTATCCTCTCACCCCCTACACTCATGTGTAAGCACTTCATTAGGATTATAAAAATGAAGTAATTTATAAAAGTACATCTAATTTATGACAATTGATAAGTATGATAATGTGAAGCGAGAATCTTGTTAACGATAGTCATGTTGATAATCGAGTCCTAAAACACATTTGATGAAAGCTTGAATAGAGTGCATATTCAATATACGGTGGGGGCAATTAGACACCAGTCTTTCCTCTGAATGTCTTCACAAAACATTCGTCAAGTCCATTTCATGGATATACAAGATAGTAGCTTCGAAAGATGAGAGATAGTAACCAACTTCTCCAATTTGCTGAATATCATCGCAAAGATGTTTCAACAGGGCACCTGGAAGAAGATGCAGATGAGAGAAAAGATTGGAATTGAAATAACAATTTCAAGACTAGATGACACAAACTTACAAAGCGCGCAAGGTCGTTCAATGTCAGCATTCACAACGCAAAAAATAAAGATAGGTAGGAAATCGTCTGCTCCAAGAGAAACGTCTCCAGAGACTCTAGGGTGCTCTGCTTTACTGAGCCGGCTAACTTCGTTTCCAGCGTCGACAATCGCCTTCAACTTGTTACATGGAAGGGTGCTTCTCCCCACACCTTCGCTGAGTATATCGATTACTGATTGCCATCTACTTTGACTTTGATTTTCAACCTTAATTTTGAAGAAAGATTGAGATTTTCTCTTGAGGATTTCAATCTTATACGCAATGGATTTGTCGTCATAACGCCACCCGTAGACAAGCAACCCAGAAATAATGCTTCTCAGTGGCACATAGACTTCAATTTCAATTTGTTCTCGCACTGCCTCTCGATATATTCCTTCTATAAAGGCAACTCTATTCGCTTGTGTCAACTTTGATATTAAACTGGAAAATTCCGGACAAGAAGCAATAGCGTTGACATCCTCAAGGCACCCCTTGTAAATCAGTTCCCATATATTCCCGAATACTTGATTGATGGTTGCCAATTCGACGATGATTTTTTCTTTGTCGCTCACATTACTTCCTGCACTGACCCTTTTCTTCTCTTCTATCAACACTGCTCGTCGCCCCACATCGTCGATGAAACGCGCCACGAGGGTTTTGAAAGTTGGCAAGAGAAACAATCGATAGGTATACAATTGTAACGCCTTTTTCAAGAGTGATTTAGTTTCCGTCTCAGACTTGGAACCACGAAAGTGGAAGTCTATGTGATTTCGACGAAAATCATGTTCTGAATTGATCTCTGTATCGCATCCAAGAAACGTCTGCACGAACAGAGCAATCTCGCTAGTGGACTCATCAATGTTTTCAGTGTAAACTAAGTTACACAAACCCCTCAGAAATTCCTGTAGCTGCCTACACCTGGTGTCCTTAATTTGCTGAGATAAAGAAGATTCGTCCTCATTGAACCACGATACATTTGGGAATGGAAGCTTCCCTATAGATTTATTGAGAAGAGAGGTAGCCATTCGCAGCTCCTGAAAATCGATGAAATATCGAATTGGTGCATACCACTCTGTTCCAGATTCAACATCAAACACCCAAATTGTGTAGGCTAAGCGATCTTTCTCGATAAATATATTAACAATATGGATACATAGTGCCTGCCTTACAACATCAATGCCTCCAATAGAATAACCTTGCCTGGATCCCGGATATTGCAGTTTATCCCTAGTGAATCTTTCACCGTACAAGGCACGCGGCGACGATCCCAATCGCAAATAAGTATTCCTATCCCACATGGCAGCCCTGGAGGTCAGCAGCTGCAACTCCTTCGATAGCTTGACCTGTTCTTTCTTGGACTTTGCAAGGCCTCTCAATTCAAACTGTTGAATCAAAGGATGAATTTCATTTGGATCTCGTCGGTTGTATGAATGGTAATGTTCAGAGCCGGGCAATGTGTGTCGATCATCTACCATTTGCCATCCATTTTGCTCTATCGATATGTCACTTTGAGTTGTCCATGAATCATCATCTGACTGCCGACTGCGTGTGCCTTGTTTCTTACTTAATTGCGTAGGCAATCGCGGTTGTATCTGTTCGTATGCATACTCTTCTGCATGAATGTGTGTATCTGAAATACGACCCCAATCGCGACGATCCACTCGATATATATGGAAGACAATAGGATCTACGCCCCTAATCAAATTAACAGCATCTGCCAATACCCCAGAAGAGGAACGCACCCTTTGCCCATGCGCATGACCAGAATTCGGCCCGGGCTGCGCCCGTCGCAAAAACGGTATTCCATTGAAACCCAATATCTGATCCCTTGGTTTTAACCCAGCTTGAAAGGCAGGCCCAAACTCATTCCACCCTATACCCGATTGCACCGCAGCTTGATAACTTTCCTCATCCGTAATTCTATTTGCATTGGCATTGGAGGAAGCTGTCAAAGCGTTGACATAAATGAATCCATTCCATTCACACAACTGAATCCCCAGCCCTTTATTATACGAACGTCTCAATACCGTGGAACGAATCATGGCTCGACTTCGACTCCCGCGTAAAACATGATACATCTCATCATCGTTTGCCATGTGCGCCTGGACGACTCTATGCTCGAGGTTGGCTACAGTGCTCCATTCCATCTCTCCGCTTCGTTCTTTGTTTGGAAGTTTGAGTGCCTGGTGTTCCGGTATGCGCAGGAAATCATCTGGGAGTGTCATTTTCGGTATGGAATTTTTGGGAGGTGACATTGAGGGAAGCTCGTCCTCCTTTATCATTTTCTCTTGAAGATTTCTCTCATTATTTCCACAATCGTCATGTTCCAAAAAGTTCTTCTCGTCATCGCTTTGGTTTGGTGAATGCGAATGCTCTTCCGACCCAAGACTACGTGTAGGACCGACAAGATGATTTTCAACAGGTGCAGGTTGTGGCTCATGATTCGCAACATCATTTTCGGGAGGAGCATGTATTCTACCAAAGTGCATCTCCTCCAATTCATCTCGAGAGGCATCAGGGAAAATAATGGCAAGCAAAGATATACCTTCTTCATCCCTTTCATCATGTGCAATATTGCCATTGTCATTTCTACTTCCCTTGTTGTGTTCGTTCTCTTGCCCATCATCCTCATCATATGAATCTACCTGTTCCGACGATTCCAAATTAACTTCACACCGACCATTCACATTTTCAATCAGATGGATTCTATCGTGACCGTTGGAACAATTTGTACCGGACTCTAACTCACTGTTTCCATGACTGTTTGTAGCATTAGAGTTTGCAAGACTTGTCGTATGAATAGAAGTGTCAGCGTGTGACTGTGAAGCAGGTGCAGATGTGTGATCGTGTATCGACATTTTGTGGAATGAATGCTTTCTTTCCAACCTGAGGCTAGGCTGACATGCCACACGTATAGCACTGTACGTAGTTCAAGATGCAATACTAGCTAGATGAATGTGGTAAACTGTTTGATTGTGTGTCACTAATGATCTGTTTCACTTTGACTTATGATGCCTTCGTGATGTTTATGGTTTGTGGTTTATGGATTTGTGGTTTATGGATTTGTGGTTGTGTTGTGTTTTCTTTGTTTTGTTGTTCGTGTTTGTATGATTGGGATGGACCGTTGCGTCCAATTTCGTCTCTTTGTCTCCCTTTCTCTTTCTTCACTGAATCATTTTTCGTCAATTTTGACCATCGTCTTGCTTTTGATCACAACAAAACAAAACCAAGCGGATACGAGTACAACATACGAGTTTGAAAGTACATAGTCTCTAGTACTTGTACACCAGCACAGTAATCTCCCCATTCCACAACCATCACACCATATTGTAGCAGCATGAGTAGACCAATAGATTATTCTAGATTTGACAAGATTGGCGACAGCGACAGCGATGATGATGAAAACATTACTCCCGCTCAAACTAAAAACGCGAACCAATCCTTGTCGGCGACTACTACAAGTAATAGCAGCGACAACGCCCCACCGCCACAACCACAAATGAGAACCAAAAGAGATGCATCCACAGGCCGATACCTATTCCAATACAACAATCGCACAATATACGAATGGGATCAAAACCTCGAAGAGGTCAATATCTACATTGATGTACCGCCGGCACCAGCACCCGAAGCCTCACAATTTCAAATCAATATTCAAACCTCCAGGCTTCAAGTTGGGATCAAGTCCCACGACCGCTTTTTTATTGACGAACCTACCTTTGATAAGGTCGTCACCAATGAATCTTGTTGGTATTTAGATGAAAATGATGTGGACAGGGATGAAACTGAAACACGTGTGCAGATCCATATTGTGCTGATCAAGGCTCATAGGGGGCAAGTATGGGATGCAGCATTGATTTCTGGAGATGCTTCCGTTTCCGAGAGTGGAGGTAATAGCGCGAGCGCGAGTACAGTTGTGGATCCTTTGACGCAGGAGGCGATGAGGAGGGATATGATGATTGAGAAGTTTCAGGAGGAGAATCCTGGGTTTGATTTTAGAAATGCAGAATTTAATGGACAAGTTCCCAATCCTAGAGAATTCATGGGTGGCGTTCAGTATCGGTAATCGATGGGTGATTGATCCATTTTGATGTTGTTTTCAGGGCATTACACGTGTACTTGCGTGTCAATAGGGAAACATTCAAAAGATTCCTTGGGACCGCTTGTACGGTATCTACTGTAGTAGCTACACGTATGTGTAGTTCTGGAGAGTGGAGAAAGATTGAGAATCAAGTCAATGCACGCGTACAGCAAATGGCATTGCAATAACGACCATTCTATTTTTCATATCAGACCAAGGTGAAGACGAATATTATCATGTGCGTTCATTCTTCATTGGACGTGCAAAATAATTGTACATGATGTAAAACATTGTAGAAGCAACGGCAAAGCTTATCGAGATTTCTATCATTCCATCGCTTCATTTTACCCCAGTAGATGATGCTGAACTACATACAGGAGGCTCTTATACCTTTCAGCTTGATTACGTAACTGGAACAATATGATGTACCCAGTGTACAGTACCCTCACGGATGTAGTACTCGTAGTATCCAGCCATGATGCTGGCAATGTCGTGGCGGGAAGATGAAAATTTTACAGGCCCCCCTGAGAGCAGCAACTTAGATGAATGCATCATACCAATCCGGATACTAATTCATTGTAATGAGGTATACGGTAGCGAATGAAGAACAGGATAATGTGCGTTTGGATCGATTGACAATTTATGAGCTTTGTTTGTTCCGATGATCTAAAAATGTCCCTGACGGGTCATTTTTGGCGCGACGTGACTAAAATTTTCGTTTGTTCGAAGTTCATCTTTTTTGTGATGTTTCTTCTTCTTCTTCTTGATTGTTCTTCTATCAACCGAGACACTTTCCCCAATCGTGTTGAGACCTCTCCACATACATTTTAGCTCTCCTATTTCTTTCATCTTCATTCACAAAGACATTCCATAGAATCATGAAGATCTCAGCGTTCGTGGCGATCTCTTTCAACCTTGTTACTTTACTAGTGGCATCTTCTTTCTCAATCCTCCGCCCCGTGTCTTCACATGTTTGTGGATCGGGCTCGATCCAATGTAAGAATCTTGTAAAATTGAGTGTACTCTCTGAACCCAATAGTGACGACACTCGATATGATTCAAGACCCATTGCGGCAATGTTTTGCAAAATTAATGCGGCAAGAGATGCTTTGTTGAATGTATGGAAAGGCCCCCAGAAAGAGACAAGAAAAGTAGGCAATGAGGCGCACTTCATGTCTGACGACAGCAAAAGAAATGATAATAATAATGATGGCATCTCTCCAGCGGGTTTGGAAAACATGTGGTTAAAAAGGCACAGCTTAATGGACGATAAGTACACCGAGAATGTGGCTGTGGTAAGTACGTGTAGTCACATGATATTTTAATCCTTATTTCCCAGGACTCTAAAAGATGTTCTTTTTTCTCGTATACGAACTCAATCATGGGTAGAAAATGAAATTGAACATTACTCTAGATGACTTCTTCACACTTTTTCTAAGCGATGATGCACCGGTATCTCTTGAATCTCATCACAGAGCTGTCGGAGACTCTAATGTGAAGTCGACACAGTGGGAAACCACCTATATCGATGGCTTCTTTGCAAAGAAGCGTAATTTAACTTACAAGCACTCTATCAAGATACCTTTGGCCATGGCACCGCCTCACGGTGTGGCAACGAAAACTCAAACAATGCACAGATTTGGCAGTCACGGCATATACCTGGATACAGAGACGTGGATTAATGACGTACCTCTTGCAGATTGCTTCTATGTAGCAGATCGGCTAGTCGTAGCAACCCATCCAGAGGGAGGGATTTCACTTACACTCCAATTTGGTAATTGCTTTGTAAAGAGGACAATGTTCAAAAAGATCATCAACGCAGCATCAGTGAAGACCGTCTTCAAATTTCACAAAGATTATATTGATTCAATAGGAAGGGTGGTAAATAGTTCTCTTCGTTCTTCTTTTGGTAGGTCAGTGCAGTCATAATCTTATATTGAAATACAAAAATGGTGGACAGATTCAAGATATACATGGTTCCTTCATGTACAAGAAAAACAGAAATATACCATGTCTGTTTTCTCAAGTTGATTTCGATGCATTTATCTTATTAATTAGATTCTTATTATACGTGTAGTACCATTTGGATCTTTTCATTTGCCTTGAAGCTTTCTTTCTTGTATAACAATCATTTCTTATCTTCCTTTTTAAAAGTTGTATACGTACACACGTACATAACATTCTCAAAATTAAAAAAAATCGATTTGACAAACACATGCGAAGTTGCCACCAGAATATCATGTCAGCATAATTTTATAAAAAGGTATACACATGTATCATTTTAATAATTGAACATACATCTTTCAGACTCCTACTCGTACATCCTATTTTTTCTCCCTGCCTCCTGTTGTATAGTCCTAAACTTTTTGCAGATTGGCTTGTGCTCTTTCCAATGTTGCTTTTGGTGATCCCTACAGCAGTAAAATTCCAGTCTATTACAACCAGAACATCGTAAAAAGACTTCCCGTTTTCTACAGGAAGGTAATCCACACCTTCTACGAGCATTGCTTAGTGGTCCATGGAGCAACGATCTTGCTTGACTTGGCCTGGGCATCTTCTTCCTCTGAATTAATGCAGTCACGACAGGCTCAATGTAATCAAGACCAGGATGACGCTCGATGAGATGCTTGAAATTAGCTTCATAATCTTCGACAGCTCCAGCTATATCAATCGTTCGTTCACACGAAACTAGTATGGGAATTCTCAAATCGACGCCATTGAAGCTATACCATTGTAGAATTTCCAGAGCCGCAATCACTGCAAATGCCTTTGGGTAAAGTTCCAACAATTCTTTTCGCCACTTGCCCTGCGTACTATCTTCGTCATCTTCATCGGTAATCATGCGCTCAATAAAAATACGAGCCCCGTCTGTCTCTGGCAATTTTACTAGACTTGGCCTAGAATCAGACGTATCCTCTCCATTTGGAGGCGTGATCCAATGGCAAATGTTCGTTCCAACCATACAAATACCAGCCGCGACATCGCTAAAAGAAGAATCATGGTGACTCACCTCCCAGCTACCGAAGTGGTAGAGGAGAGGCACAATGTTCAAGAACGCGCAAACGCCAAAGTATTCGTCGACGACACAGTCGTTGTTCTGGACGAGGTTCATTGTCGACCTTAAATATTTCAGGACCGAAGGCACAACTAAGTTTTCACTCAGGTCTCCAAGCGTGGCACTAGGACGGCGAGCGCAAATGAGCGACAAGAGTGCCGCGGTAACATGGTTTAGTTTCGGATAATTTGCACAATTGTCAAAAACACCAACTAAAGCTGTCGTGAGCCCCGTATCAAAATTTGGAGACATCCTTTCGACTGTGAGATCAAAGGGCTTGGTGAGAAACGAGGCAATGGCATCAACTGCGGCTATAACATCAAACGGCGTGGTGAGAATCAAGACAAAGGCATCAGCTTCTGGGTATGCCAATAACTGACATACTACAGTCATGACAAGCATCATTTTATGCAAGCTATCGTTCTGAAAACATTCTTTCACAAACACATGTGATGCACAGCTTGTTCCACCATTATCGCATGGCTGGTTGCAACCGCCACAACTAGCAACTCTGATATGATTAGAAGGAATTCGATCATGGTCGGGACTGTATTCTTTTTCTTGCAATCCCAACTCGATTCCACATCTACATATTGTAGAGTAGATGTAATTCAGCTGACTTGTATCATTGAGGAGATTCAAAATTTCCTCCTTTGATGCCCACAAGTGCAAGTGTTGTGAAAGCCCATGTATTAAACTGGAAT
>Ga0115005_10005292_pt1 | contig 10219 bp, 11 predicted proteins | sample ArcOceMetagenome_FD_87163 | JGI IMG/M metagenome (GOLD analysis project Ga0115005, IMG submission 87163) | Marine eukaryotic phytoplankton communities from Arctic Ocean - Arctic Ocean - Greenland ARC118M Metagenome | ecosystem: Environmental > Aquatic > Marine > Oceanic | place: Arctic Ocean...
ACTGAGAACGATATTCTCTGTCCGAGAAGCGTCATTTCGAACTTGAAAATTTCAAAGAGGAGTTTGTTCTCTCGTTGATTGGTGTTGGTCCAATCTTCAAGGCAGGTAATATGTGTACGAAGTACACAGAGGAAGCTCTATCTTGTGATAAAAAAAGCTATCGGAATAGGTGATAAACTTTGGGACACAACGATAGTAGGGCAAAAAAACCTGATGTTGGTGAACTACAGTAGTATTATGAGATGATAGTGAGAGGGAGGGTCTTCGAAGAGCTCCAACCTGTGACAACTACGCAGGCAATCCAACCTTAGAAAATTGGTGCACCAACATGAGGTCCACATGCTTTAGAATTCAAAAGGGGACGAGAACAACTACCAATCTATCAAAAATCAGTATAGAGAAACTTAGTTTTTAGGTATTTTGTGAGAAGCGTTGTCGTGAGCTGATAGATGTGGCGTGGAAAGTGAGCACGCGAGGAAAAAAATCATCCAAATAGGCATAAAGATAGATTCACATATTTCGTAGCACAAGATATCAGAAGCGCTATGTCCAAATGTCCACTATCATAAATTTCGACCATTTAAAACTGCACAATGTGTGTTCATTACAATACAGGAGGTGCAGCATTGAAGATTGGGATATAATTATCAGCATTTTGTCATGGACAATATGGTAGGGGCTCTCGACATTTCCCGTTTGCCAGCCTCTTTAGTCCGGTTTCTTTCGTCGCTTAGTTATTTAGAAGGCGTCTACATTACTTCTCGTGTGTTTATTGTGTATAACATTAGTTTCCCTCTACTGACGAATAGGGGAAACTGCAAGAATTGCATCAAACACTGCACTCGCTCAGAGGAAAGATATTAGTTTTTGGACCTTGTTGTTCACGATTGTTTTCAGAGTTTTTCCTCGAGTTGATGTAATCTGTCCTTAAATGTTTTCTTTTTGGCTTCGTCGAAGAAATCTTTTTCTAAGAAGTCATTTTCTAGACGTCGCAATCTCTCAACGAAGGGAAAACTCTGTTCCTCGCCATAAGCTCTAGTTTCCAAGTATTGCACTCGAGCGAGGAGTGAAAGTTGCTGTTTTTGAACTATATAGGTATTTTCGCCAGAATTCTCATTTGTAGAGGGCGATACAACCGCCTGTCCAGGACTATCGGAGACTTCCACATTTACATTATAAGATGCTTCGCCGGTAGTTGTAGCTGAAAGATTGTTGAAACTTCTAGGATTCGTCTGAATGAGTTGAACTTCTTCTCGGAAGATTACGTTGACAGTGTTTACATTTTCGGGGGTCCAATTGTTAGACGAGACCTCTGCTGTTTCTGGACTCTGGACAGACATCTGGACAGTATCAACACTTGCGTCCTCTTGTGATTCGTTATTCTGATTCTGCTCTTCGAGAGGATGACTCGGAAGCTCCGGCCACTGGGAAATGTCTGTGGTGTATTCATCCACCATGGATCCTAACTCTTTGTATCCTCGGGCATAATGGACGCCTTGGATCCCTATCTTTTTAACATCCTGGCAACTTCCATGCATTAATGGGTAGAAACCCCAGTCTGCCAAACTGTCAGCGAACTTGCCAAGGAAACGTTGCGAGCGTGTAATGGAAGATGCCCAGAACTCTCGACCTTTCCTTTCGAGAGGGTCTTGTCTTGCCACGGCACTTTCCTTTTGATTGTCATGAAGTTGAGTAGTTGCGTTAGCAGGGTTGAGAAAGTCTCTTTTAGTTCTAGCCCGTGAAGAACTACGTGTGCTGCTTGTGGCATTCCGTTTAGTAGATGGCATATTGCTAAGAAGATCCAACTTTGGACGAAGGTATTTTATAATTGCTTTGTATGTAGTAAGCTCGTATTACAGCTGGATCGCAACGTTTGTACATCATAATATCTCCTCCTCCATCAAATCAAGGTTTGATGGTGGTGGATGGTGGATAAGTCCCACGTGAATAAAATTCACAACACAACAACAAACATCATCTTCGACGCTTGTTGTTGGTCGTGTGTAGAAATTTAAATAATTTGAAATCCTACCGTTATTCTGTCCGTTGGCATATTTTAAAATGACACTGCATTAATTACTGTAGCAAGTAAGTTATACATTTATTACAAAGAGTATGGTTAATGGTATATATCTCATAGTTCCACTACAACAATGGTAACATCAAGGGAGAACAGTTACCACCAAGCCGTTCCTCGACTAGTGTCTTTGGATTCTGCTATTCCTTCCTTGCCAGTCCCTACTCCAGCCAGTCTATTCATCTAAATTGGATTCAAATACAAGGAGCTCCAATAGCTCAAGATTGCCCAGTTTCCTCTGTTGCACGTACATCGGGTGGCAATTGCAACTACGCAATTGCAATGTCGTTTTTTATCTTGCATGGCTACGTGTAGTGCAATGGAAATACAATACGAAGGACGACAATAAAATTATGATAAAAGTACTTTCAATTTGAGTGTGGAGGATATTTAAGAGCATCAGAAGTTCTCTCCTCCCACAAATGCGCTGGTAGAAAATGCTTAAAAGATACGGATCACCCTTCTGTACTTTTGCAAAACTCTACAAAAACAGTGACTCGGTTTACAAATGAGGGAAAGGATCTGGTGGTTGGTGGATAGTTCATCAGGAAGTTGATGAACGTATGTCCCATGGACCAGTATTGCGCATGTATCAATAAGAATACGTTGTGTTACCCCAAGTGAATTAAAGTTAGTTGTATTGTGTTCTTACCAAAACGCGAGACATCCGAAGCATTATCCATTTTAATGACTATTTCTGAGTCTTTGTTGAATCGCGTTTCAATCAAGTTCTGACCTTGTAATCCCATCAAGCTTATTCGGTTGATTCCTACACTAAACGCACTATATACTTCCATCTTAGCTAATGGTACTGAAATGATTTTCGTCTATGGTTGAATAAATCATTCCTTCTGTAGCCAGGGAGTTGAACATCTCGCGAATTTCATTTTCAGAATATCTCGAATTGTTCTCGCTGACAAAATCTAATAAACTTCCACCAACCTCATCACCACCTATTTGGGAGATAGCATAATGCAAATATGGAATGAATAAAAACGCAAAGGAACACATGAACGAAACAACACACGCATTTCTACTTACCACCGGAAAGGAAGTTGATGATATCCGATGAGAGACCCTCTTGCTGTACTCCCCCAGAATTCATAATAGGGGCGGAAACGTGCATGTTATTTCCTTCAAAGTTCATATTCCCCATTGCTTGAGATGGACTGCCAACAATCTGTCCTTGCTTCTTATACTTTTCTCCCTCGTACACAACCTCCAAAAAATGATGGGTAAGCTCATTCCCTGACGAAAGTTTCCTCACCGAATGAGCTACAACCTGAGCTTTCCCATCGTATTCCTCCAGTTTTCCAATGATACGGACATATTGATGTTCCACTGCCGCCTCTTCTCTCACTCTTGATATCGTCACGTTTGACTCATCGACCCACTCCTTCACCTCGATCCCACCGGTCCCGTCCTCTATGACGTAATTGTAAGAAGTAGATCCCTTTGTGACACTAGTGATTGCAGCGACGAGCTTGACTTGATACGGCTCACGACCGTCGAGAAGGATTTTGTTGTTTTTCGACGCTTCAATGAGCATCTTGATGGTGACCGGAACAAGCGTCTGTTCGTCCGTGGCTTTGCGGCGTTGATTATTGTCTCCAGAGGGTGTTCCACCTGGGCTTCCGAAGTCGCCTCCGCCTCCGCCGCCGTTGTTGTAGTCATTTCCTGATGGTTTAGACGCGGGAATAGGATCGAATCGGAGTGAGTGAGATTTCATGGAATCATTGGTTCGCTGTGATACATTCTACTACCGGAAATGACGGCGGCAGGAATACACTAAAAGACGCAAGGAGGTGCCGAAATACAGTGTCTATCTCTACCAGCACTGCATCTCCTGTTCTCAACCCATAGATCATTGCGCGTGGACTTACCAAATCTATTAGCCATTGTCTGTATTGTATTTGTTGCTTATTTGGAGGTTTATTCTTATGTGTTATGTTGTTATGTTTGTTGTGTTGATTGTTTATATGGTCGTCGGTGGCAAAAGTAGAAGGGAAGTCGACGGGGAGGGGATGGAGACCAGTTGAGCAAAATCTGAAAAGAATGATCACATGATTTTTTAGATTGCTTTTGGCGCGGTATCTGACAGATTTAGCTCATTTTCTTTTCTCTTACAAGAACAAGATGTATGAAACAACAATATTCAATATGATAGTATCATACAACATACTTACAACAATCCCGCTGTGGAAGATTCCTTTTAGTTTATAAACTGAACGGTAATCATGGAATCTAATGACGACGTTTATAAAATAAATTAAGACGTGAAAGTACACGTCCCAGTATTGTATCAATGATGAATAGGAACTACGTGTAGACGTAGTTTTCTGGAATTTTGGTACCAATGCAAAGTTCGACAACATTTTATTTCAATAACGTTTTCAATTTTGAATTTGTGTTGTATCTTTGTTTCCGTGACTTCTTGTGGTATCAAAACGAGAAATAAGATCGCAACGAAGGAGAGAGGAGGCGGTGGCAATGCCTGATATCAAGATCTGTCGAAACATTGGGATCTGGAGACCTAAAACTGTAAAGGTAATGTAAATTCTTATGGAGTATTACATTACAAAGACCAGGGGTACACGAAGGAAGGCATCTGATCTGATTACTGTAAAGTACTGCATATGCATTTTTATTCCACGGGATTTATAAAAAAATCTCTACAAGCGAGATCTTGGATTGTGTTTGTTCCTATCGAATACCGCTGAACCAGTGACATCATTCTTTCTTTCCAGCTGTTGTAGGAAGGAGAGAATGCATTCTCTATATTCCATAGGATATTTTATGATATGCTGGCAATGTGCTGAATCTTCAAAGATGTAATATTTCACAGACTGAGCCCCTCGTGTAGAAACGCGATATTGGATCAGATCGTATAGTTTCTCAAATGGTGTCAATTTATCATCTCTGCTGCAAATATAAAAGCTTTGCACAGGAAAGGAACAATTGTTCAACCCTTCCCAATAATCTAGTGCTCGTTGCAGGCGCAACTGTGCGCACTTTTCCCGTCCTAACGAAGTTTCGATAGATTGCATATAGTTCAGTACCTTTTCACGATCACTGGGCAAACAATACTTGAGTGCGTTGCCCAGCAGCTCGTGATTTCCCGCATAATAAGCAGGCGATGAATCAAACACAACTCCTCGCAGTCTAGACTTTACGGTTTTGGCTGATGCAGATAGTTCTTCGAGCGATAGTATATCACGAATTGACTCCCATAGAAAGCACCCACCGTTTGAAAACACGTGCAAGGTAATGTGAGAAGAAGGAAGTGAACCTGCTTTCTCAATCACCGCCATTGCTAGCTGGTGCATATTTTCTGCATCGCTCTGCCCTTTTTCTATATCGTTTGAAGATGCCATGATTATCACTGGTGGACTTGCAATTACCTTCATCACTGTGAAATGTAAAGAACTGTATAGGGCGGCATACCTATCTAAATTCTTCAGTTTGCAACCGAGCCAACCAGCTAGAATAACCACCGGTTTGTGTTCCGTTGCATTGCGCTCTACAAAAATGGAATTCATTCTATGGTGACATCATATGGTGTGCACTGCAACACTGCAACACTAATCAGTGAAAGTTTCGAAGTAAAGGTGGGTTGATACCGCGAATCCAGTATTTTTGACGTCACACTGATTTAACGTTCCGCGTTATTTTGGAAATTTGGGCATGAGCAGAATGATCCATTCAATGCATCTATGTAGAGGATGACGTGTCCATAATACAGACTTCCTATGCACATATGCCCAACTCATTTTCAATACGGAGTTTCAGAATACATACAACTAATCAATAGCGAGAATGTGAGCGAATGTGTAAAAGTTTAATTCACGACTAAAGGTATCACAATTTCAGAAATCGATCGACGAGCCTTTATTTTCGCCATCCAAAAATGATACTAAAAAAGCTGAAAATCTTCGCAAAACTGCCCAATTTTTCTCTCGCAACGGTCCCCACGAACGGTCATTACTCATTACTCTTCTTGTTGTTAGTTGTTGTTGTTCATGTCAACACATAAAATTGCTCAAAAACAATCAACATGCCTTCTCCACACAAGAGAAATTCAAGAGACTATGATGACGAGGATGACTACTATGATAGGGAAATGAGAGATAGAGGAAGCAGTTCCTGTTGCAGTTGCACCAAGTTCATTGTTTTCCTTGTATTCCTCGGTGCGTCAGTTGGAGCAATCTTTGGATTCGTGGAACTTGATCAGATTGAAAACTTTTTCACTGGTGGGAGTAGTGGAGGAGGAGATTCTGGAGGGGATGATGGAGGAGGTGGCGCCTCTGACCCTGTATTCCAATTTATGCAATGCCCCGAGACTGGTAATTGCTGCAATGGTCTTGAATCCAACTGCAATTTGGACGTCAATGAAGTCTTTTTTGCAGCTGTACATAATGCAAACCACGATGACATCTTGATTCCAAATAACGAAGCGCCTCTTGAGGGTGCTTTGGAAGCAGGATATCGCGGGCTTCTGCTTGATGTTTGCAAATGTCCCAACGCCGAGACAAACACTATGGAAATCACCTTTTGCCATGGTGTGTGTGGAGTAGGTCCCAGAGATCTGACTGAAGTATTTACCAACATCAACACATTCCTCACCGACAATCCTTCAGAATTGATTATCGTCAACTTTGAGATGTCAGTTGGAGACGCGACTCCTGAGGAGGTGTGGGAGATAATGAAAACCGACAATGGGGTCAGGCAAAAGACTTACAATCATGCTGGTGGAGACTGGCCTACTATGGGTGAGCTCCTTGCAGACGGCAAACAACTTATATTGTTTGAACATAATCATAACGAAAATTGCTCAGACCCCACCAATCCAGGTTGTTCTCCAAGAATTGAGACATTCTTTAATCATGCAGTTGAGACTACATGGGTTTTTAGCAATGTTGAAGAAATTAATGACTACGACAGAAGTTGTGCAGAGGACCGTGGATCAGGTGGACTCAAATACTTTTACAGTATCAACCACTTTGGTAAGGAAGAAATGTTTGTGCCCAATTGTGAATGTTTGCAAAAGCATTTGTCTAACTTGTGCATTTCTTCATTAGTAACGGCTACCTTTGGACCTAGTAAGTCTTCTGCGGATGTTCTCAATGAAATAGACAGTATTAATAACAGAGTTACTGCATGCGAGAAGATCACAAAGAATAAAGTGAGCATTTTCTCTGTCGATTTCTGGCAGAGAGGTCATCTTCCTGAAGTTGCTCAGACAATTAACAAAAGCAGAGGCAAGAGGAGGAGGAATAAAAGAAGCAGGTTCCTGCAGTGGATGCTTGAATGATCGATTAGAGAAATGAAATTGTGCCATGAAAAGAATTGCGATAAATCCTAGCCTAGTATGATCAGCGTGTGTACGTGTGTATGTGAGGTTCCATTAATTTTAAAAAACTTGAATTTGGACTGATATGATAGAATATACAAACGTGCGGACTATGATAATTTATGTCTACGGAAAGGAAAAGAATCACAATGTTTTGAGGAGATTCTGATCTTCCTTTGACAATGAAATATTGAATTTCTCTCTCGATTCTCCGTACTGCTTGAGATCTTGCAGAGATTTTTCCTCGTGAGCCTTGAGTTCAGTATAGTATTGCACAAATTCCTGGATTTCTCCCAACATTGCCTGTTTTGTAGAATTATTTGTCTGATGCTGATCCTTGCGAAAAGTTTCGAGTTCATCAAGTCGAGCCTGTAATTGTGAAATCAATTTCTCAAAAGCTTCATGGTCCTGCAAGCTATTCACTTTCGTCTTCAAAGTATCTAAATCACTGCGCTTATCATCAAGCATTTTGTCCTGCTCTTCTTTTTCTCTCTGTAAAGTTTCTGCGGCGCGTCTCCTTGTTGGAACAAGAACCTGTCAAACATTGGAAAAATATGTTGGGTGAGAATGCGCTCCAAAAGTGTACTCATTTCACCGTGCATCATGCTGCATGTACGAACCTCAATGTCCCCCTTAATATCTGATACAGCTTCATCGCTCTCTTCCTTTTTGTCCGTGAGATCAAATAAATCCCGACGAAGCTGGGAAATATTTTCTACATGCTGCTGTTTTTCTCTCGACCATTTAGGCACAAGCGTTCCTTTAAGATCGACCCCTCCAAGAAGAATAGACTGATCTTGCTCATGAGCAGCATCCTTTTGGATTGAGATCATATAAGGAGAAGCTTCATCCTCTTTAGGAAATAAGGCTTCTATCCTCGAGTTGAATGCTTCGACAATGGGATGCAAATAACCAAACATCTTATTGAGTTCCATGGCTTTGGTCAAGGTAGCCTGCTCATTAACTTCCTTCATCTTTCGCGTCTGCCGAACTTTTTCCTCCATGTTTGCCTTTTCATTTTCCAATTTATGAATGTCTTCTTTTGAAAATGCCTGGTTCTCAATGACGGATCGTAAATGGTTGAGTTTTGCTTCCTTCTTTTCAATTTCCTCCTCTTTGCTCTTGAGCTGTGCAGTATTATCATCCACCTTTTTTGCAAGAGTTGCCTTGTGTTCCGTGAGCTGTTGAACGAGCATTGCAAATTTTTCAATATCGTTGGCGAGATCCTCGAGGTTGCTCTCCCTCTGTGGCAAACTATGTGCACAAACAAATTGATATATATATATATGAGGGATGAAGTCAAGTAGTCAAGGTCAACGAATAGCGAATCGAATGTTACAGAACAAGATCCGGATACATGTCATGATATGCTGCCACCTAATGTACTTACTCTCCCCCCTCCCCACGAATCTCTAAAATCTCCTCCGCCTTTGCATTATTCTCATCAATTTGAGTCTCAATTACCTGCTCAATCATAATATTATCCTTTTCAAAATACTGAAGAAGATCTACCTCCAACTTTTCCAAAAGAGCATCATCTCCTGATAGAAACGAATTATACGAGATCTCGACATACTTGAGAAAAGCCTTTTCACTGCGATTCTCCAAAGTCTGCGCATCCGCAAACGGACCACCTGCCTCACCGACGGACGATATTCCATCCACCTCCTCATTTAGAAATGCAAACCCCTCTCTTCCCTCCAATAGTTCAATGAGCCACGAAATGGCAAGTAGTAGTGTAGGCCAAGTATGAGGCGATCCAGCAGCCACAAGAGCCGTTTTTGAAATGTTAAAGGGGTAGCCCATTACTTTGAAAGCGGTGACTACTTCATCTTCGAATTTCCGTTTTGGGGATGAGTTGAAGTTTGGATCAATTTTCTTCATGAGGAAGGTCATTATACCTTGAAAATCTTTTCCGGATGGTTTTTGGAGGTCCTTGAGTTTGATTGGGTTTTCGTAGCAGTAGTCGTTGTTGTCGAGGTATTGGTACAATCTCCTGACGCAGGTGGTGAAGTACTGTTTTTCGGCAATGGGTCTCGAGTCCGTTCGCATGGTGGTGGGTGGAGGAATGCTCGATAGGCGGTGTGAATCGCCAACGCTTTTACGACGGCTGGGTGTGAGTGAATTGTGGCCGAGGTTATTTTCGTTGATGCTATTGCTGTTGCTGTTACCTGACATACGGGGTGCCATGGACATGCGTTGTTTCCTGCTTCGAGTAGTAGTAGAAGGTTGTTTGGAATTGGAAGGACCATCGAGGCCGGCGCCTGCGAGGGATACTCGGCGGTTAGAAGATATTCCACCGAGGGTCGTCCTTCGAGAGTTTACCATTTCTTATTGCTGGAAGTTGAAGTTAGTTAGTCTGTTGGTTTAGTTCGTTAGTCTGTTGGTTTAGTTAGTCGGTTGGTTTAGTTAGTTGGTTGGTGGTTGCAGAGATTTTTGATTGATTTGATGACAAACAAAAGAATCATGTTTGAAAAGTGGTCGTTGCAACTTTTTTCAAATAATTTTGTTCTTCATAGAGAGGCCTTTTATAACACCATTCTATTGCTTTTTAGAATATTGTACTGTTGTACCACGTACCACCACCGCAGGTTATTGTCATCACAGTAGTAAGTACTTGTATTGGACAGGTACTGTACTATCTGGTACTACACGACGTGGTTAGTATGTTGAGTAAGAAGTTTGACACTGATTGGAAAGGACATGTATTCGCTTTGAACTTTGAGTCAGTACTATGACAGAGTCAGTACTATTTAATTTGCAGATGTGGTAAAAAGGTAGTTAAAATATAT
>Ga0115005_10005293_pt1 | contig 10218 bp, 9 predicted proteins | sample ArcOceMetagenome_FD_87163 | JGI IMG/M metagenome (GOLD analysis project Ga0115005, IMG submission 87163) | Marine eukaryotic phytoplankton communities from Arctic Ocean - Arctic Ocean - Greenland ARC118M Metagenome | ecosystem: Environmental > Aquatic > Marine > Oceanic | place: Arctic Ocean...
GTCTTTAGCTAGCATTTAAACTAAAGATGCGAAAGAAATTTAGATTTTACGTGTACTGACTGTATTATTAATAAAATCTGCAGCAACTTGAAACTGCGACTGTGACGGTTATGAACAAGCTTTGGAAATATAATCAAGAACTTGCTTGCTTCTTTATGTACTGCTCTACTGTCCAAGCCTGAATTGTAATTGCGTTGATGTGATCCATGCGGCTCTTCAGCACTGTTGTGTGGTACAGTAGTGGTTGGTGGTACAGTAGATTCATTCATTCCCAAAAGAGAAAGATGTTGCAGAAAAAACGCAGAAGCAATACGCGAACCTTCGCGCATTAATTTTCTACTATTTAAATATTACTCATTCTCTTTTACTAGTCTACCATTCTTTTTTGTGTCTCATTTTTGTGTCAGATAGTTGTCAGATCATAGATCATCTACCACCTACCACAGATCAATACAGACCACAGATCATTGATTCTACTGTATAATACCACAACCATTTTCTCGAATCACAAACACAAACACAAATGCGAACGTATGCATTGAGCGAAAGAGAGCAAGCGGGCCATATGCTCGCTCAGAACAGCCTCACCAGCATCCCAGAACTGCTTCGAAAGCCAGGCGTCGATGCCCAATGGCTCCTGCACCAAGCCGCCAAACACAACATCAGTGATAAAATGATCATACTCGTCAACGACCACAACGCCGACGTGAATGCCCTCTCTGAACGTCCCCCTTCCAACATTCGAGAAACGCCACTCATGGCAACAGCGGAATCAGGTTCCGTCGCTGCGGCACAATGGCTCCTCCAACACGGGGCAGATCCAAACATTCTTTCGCATTCCAACACTCACTCTGCTACCGCACTATGGACCGCCGCTGAGAATGGATACGTCCGTCTTGCGAAAATTCTCCTCGATGCAGGAGCAGATGTGAATATTCCAAAGACGTCCACTGGTAATACACCCCTTTTCATGGCGGTCCAAAATGGTCATGCACCAATGGTGACCCTGTTGCTCCAGCATGGGGCTGATCCAAATAAAACAAAAGTTCCTCAAGGGATGACCAATGTTGAACCAATTGTGATGGCCATTGGGTCGCAGCAGCCTGCCCTTGTGGCACAACTCATTAATGCAGGGGCGAAGATACCCTATACCTGCACGGGAGCACTGCATCAAATGCGGCAACAGAAAACGACGATTTCGTCCAATATGAAGAAAAAGGTGACTGACAAAGAAATCAATGCGTTGGAGGAACTTGTGAACGTGAACGTTTCGCTCCGGGATGATGTCCATTATACCAAGGCGAGAATTGCAGAACGAAAAGGAAAGTTCCGTAAGGCCCTGCGGATGCTTCGTGCAGTCCCCCTTTCCTGTGCGCAGTTGACGTTGGACGTGGAACGGGTCATTGAGCATATATATGGTGTCAAAGGGAGTGATGGTCAGATGGGCGCTTGGAGAAATGTTCCCGTCATGTCCACGGAGCGGCCTGTGAGTTTGCAATTCTATGCTTGGGCGCAAGTCGGTCGAAAGATTTATACTCATGGAGGTATTGATTCATCTCAGTATGGGAAGCATCCTGTGGTGGATGATGTCTGGGAGTTGGACGTTGATACGAGAGTATGGTCGCTTCTCAAGACGAGTGGGAAATCACCAGGGCCCCGTGCTGGTCATACGATGTTTGCCTATCAAAATGCTCTTTACCTGTGGGGTGGCAAAGGATCAAAGGGGGTATTTGTAATGGGGGTGATAAATGTAGAGGATGTCAATGATTCCGATCTCTACCGTCTAGATGTAGACAATGGTTCTTTTAAGTGGGAGGCTGTCAAGGTGAAATCTTCTCAAAAACCTCAGCCTCGACATGAACATGCAGGGGTGCTTTACAAGGGAAAGTATTACATTACAGGTGGAAATTTGGGAGGGTTAATTCCAACTGACGACACTTGGTGTCTGGACATGACCACTCTAAAGTGGAAAGGGTTGAAACGTGGGCCGACAAAACGGCACTGTCACGGGATGTGGGCAGGGAATGGAAAACTCTATGTATACGGTGGTAGGATGATTGAACCAGATGTTTCGAATCTGGAATTTGCATCGCACACCATTGCGGATTTTGTTGCGTTTGATCTCGAAACGAAGTCGTGGAGTAGTGTCAAAGTCACGGGTGCCCAACCATTTGATATCAGCGAGTTTACAGTTCTGCCGTTGTTTCATGGCAAGGACAAAGACGATGGAGAACCATCTTCTGTTATTGTTTGGGGAGGATATACCGAGCTCGACCAGAGTAAGGGACGCATGACGGAACAGATAATGAAATCCAAGTATGGAGATTTGGCCCGAGAATTTTCACTGCCTTATCGCAATCGTTTATTTCGATTTGATCTCAACACAGAAACTTGGACTTTGTTGCTGCCGACGAGGGATTTGCTGCCGAAGGCTTTGTCATTTGCTGCTGAGGTAAAATCTGAAAATGGACAAACGCAGCTTCTCATTGGAGGGGGATATGGGTTGGTGGGGGGTACGAAGATTCAGAAAGCCGAAGATTTTCCCTCTGATCTAAGAGCGCATTTGCCGGACCATGCTGTAAAACATGGAATGATGAAACCAGAGGCCTCGACGAACATATTCGAGGTTCTCATAGCCGATGAAAGAGGTATGTGTTTTACAAGAGATAATTTGACGGGCAAGCATTGGGCATGGGACTTCTTTGACCTATCTGGAGATCGTATTCCCACTATTCGAGTGGAACTATTTCCTTGCTCTCCCACTCTCCACACATATACCGACTTGACCTTTGAAGATTTTGCAAAGCCGCCAATCGACTCAGTTCGGCCAAATGATGAATCTAACGTATTGGGCATCCGTGTGAAACTACACGGTTTGAAGGGAAGACAGGATCTCAATGGAACTACTGCACGATGCGGTTATTGGCAAAAAGAGAAGGAGCGGTATCAAATTTTCATACCTCCCTACGAAAAAGGCGGAAACACCTCGATGTACATCAAGCCCTCGAATCTTCTTGTTGCAAAACCCTTCAGTTACAAGGATGGTGCAGATATCGGTAATCTTATCTCAAGGTGCAATCATTCGGTATCCTTTCCGAATGTTTCCATGTCATGGATTACATCCGGCAATGCCAAATTCAAACGTCGCCCTCTAGACTACGTCTTGGGCGACACTACTATGGAAGGCGACATGATGACGTGGATGGATTCGTACTACGGTCCGGTATCTCCGAAAGCTCAGGTCTTATTGCGGACAATTGCAATGAACAACTCATCATTTAACACGACCTTGTCATGGATTTTCATTCCTGCGTGTCTCGTGAAGAAAGGACCACAAAAGGATTCACTAATGGGACAGAATCAGCTCAAACACCGTCAATTATTTATTGATTTTTACACCAAGTTGAAGGAACGGGATTCAGCCCGTGTGAAGAAATTCGAAGCCGATATTGTAAGAAAGCGGCAGGATACATCCACCGATGATCTGGGTTCGTGGCTGAAGCTAGTTGTCACTATGGATGGCGTAAATCCATCTGTGCGGAGAGAGTTAATTGTCTCACCTGACATTTCTATGCAGTCTTTGCACCATCAAGTCCTATGTCCAGCAATCGGTTGGTCGAATAATTATCATTGCTATGCATATAGGCGACTTCACGGTGCCATTGATCCACAGACATGGAAGAATAAGGCTTCTACGGAAAAAGCGGTCACTGATTCTATCGAAATGCTTTGCGAGGAATGCTGGATTGGACCGAAAACGTCGACAGCATTAGATAGTATGTTTCAACCTTTGTACATTGGTGGGGCTTTGGCAAATGACAAGGTAATTACATTGGGAGACCTATACGCATTGGACAAGCAGGATGAAATTAAGCTTCAGTATGTTCATGACTTTGGTGACTGGTGGTCACACACCATTTCCGTCTCAAAGTATGATGGCGAAGTTCCAACTAGCGCTTCCGTCGCTCATCTTGTATCAGGAGAAGGCAGCTGTCCACCTGAAGACACTGGAGGTTACTCAAATTATGCCCAAACAATGAGTAAGCTTACTGGTACAATGGGCATCAAGTCGAAAGACACTTTCGAGGAGTACGACGACGAAGTCAGCCAGACAGTCGATCCAAGCAATGAGCGATGGTGGAAGTTTTTGAATTTAGAAGTCCGAGGAAAGATGAACATGCAAGCCTTGAAAAATCCACTTGCATTTGACATTGATCATACACGTGCCAACCTTGAAATTGCAATCCGCCTACCTAAGCAAAAAGGCGGAAAGGAATCTGCCAACGCAATTCGGCGTGATTATGGAACTGGACTGACCTCCTCGGATTTTGATGATAAATGCGCAGTTGACTCAAAGCAAAACAATCCATTGAAGTTTTGTGCCGTTTGTGAAGTCACCGTTGCATTGAAAACATGCAGTGGGTGCAACTCCATTGCATTCTGCAGTCGAGAGCATCAACTTCAGTACTGGCCAAAACACAAGAAAGATTGTCGTCGTATCCAAAAGGCAAGCGGTTAAGTGTCTTTAGCTAGCTTTTATTAATAAACTAAAGATTAAAGATGCGAAAGAGATTTAGGTTCTATTAAAATAAAATCTGCTGCAACTTGAAACTGCGACTGTACTGTGAAACGATTATGCACAAGATTTGGAAATATAATCACGACTTTGCTTGCTTCTTTTTGTACTGCTCTACTGTCCAAGCCTGAATTGTAATTGCGTGGATTTGATCCATGCCAAACCCAGCTTCATCCAAAGTCTTTTGCACTTGTCTGTGTCTTTTTATAAGGGGAACTTTATCAAACTTGTCAGATACAATTGTCAAAAGAAGCTTTGCACCGCATCCATCTGATTGATCAATACATTGTACAAATTCCGTCGGAGCGAAACTAGTTTCGCACTGTAGGATAGTAGGATAGTAGGATATTACGATTTAGGATAGTAGAGATAGATAGAAAATGGGATGGATGAGTTATGAGTTATGAGTTACGAGTTATGAGTTACGAGGGATGAAAATCGATCATCAAAGAGAGAGCAAACCTTTGAGGAAAATACGCACCACTTCCTTCACCTGATCAGCAACACTTTTATCAGCCTGGCTCATTTCTCTTAGCTATGTTGTCCGAGATTATATCAATATACTGTTCTTGAACGGAAGAACACGTTATAACTTTATAACCACCGACTGCGTTACAGTACACAACAGTACATTGAAACTTCGTTTGTTTGCTGCTTTTTTGTTCTGTCTGCTTCCAAAACAATAATGTTGAAATTTCCATCTCCCATATGTCCAATACGGATAGTAGAAAGATCGAGACTGGACTGACGCACAAACACAAAGGCAACAACTCATCACAACGACCCAAAACGAAACGAAAAGAAAAGAAAATACCACCACACATCATACAACATCTGCAGTAGTTTACCACTTCAGGATTCCATTTCACCAAAACACCATCAGCACTAAAGAACATCTCGGGAAATTGAACCGAATTTCGTTAGTTACCTTAACGCACTTTAACCAACAATCACAAGCTCGACATCAAAACAACATCAAAATGTTCAAACTAGCCACCATCACAACCGTGTTCCTTATGTTCACTGGCGCACAGGCATTCACTACGCCAACGCCGTTTAGAACGAATTTGAAATCAGCCACCTCCCTCAACATGATGGACTTGGATTCACCGGCTAATATTCTTTCCGCCATCAGCAATCTACCATCAAACATCCTTGCTAGTGCACCAGCAGCACCTCCCGCTGACTTTGAACCTTCCTACTCAAAGGCATCTTATTACACTGTTCTTGGACTTTATGCCATGAGTTTCCCTGGAATTTGGAGTCAAATCAAGAGAAGTACCTCAGCAAAAGTTAAGAGAAAAACTTACATCAGTGATGGTGAAGCTGTTGACGGTGGAAAAGATTTGAGGCAGCAAGCTGGAGAAATCATGGCTTGTAAGTATTATATTCATCGTCTATCCACTATATGATACAGAAGCATGCTTTATTTGTCATACCTTCATGTGCAATGCTTCATGTTTTAATTTTCGATTGTTAGGTGCATCACTCACATTTATCTATCTTTATACGTGCTCTCATGTCAATTTGACAGACATGAAGGCGAACAATTATCAAGTCTTTGAATCAGGAGAAGTAATCACATTTAGAGGACTTGTTCAGCGTTCTCCAAGTCAAGCATACTTTCTTGTATTCTGTACTCTCCTAGCAATGGCTTCCTTGGCACTTGTTTTGCAAATTCAGTTACAGGATTTGGTTCTTCCCTTCATCGGAAAGCCTAACTGGTTCTACCTTTGCCTTCTCTCTCCTTATGCGGGAATTTACTACTGGAAGTCTGGGGATCGCGTTGATGATTTCAAGGTTAAGTTGGCAAGTAGTGATGACGACACTGAGAATGAAGTTACTATGGAAGGAAATGACGAGGAGCTTGATCGCATGTGGAGAGCTCTTGAGTTGAGAGAAAAAGGAATGATCAAGGTCGAGAGTATCTTAGGTTAAAGTTTTCTCGGAAAGACTTATCAAAAATCTTGATGTGGCTAGAGGCTACTGAAATTCAAGGTATTTATTTGTTTGTTTAGAAGAAATGATGTCATGATGAAGCATTATTAGAGAACACAGCATATTGACAATCGAAACAACGGAATGCATGGAATGTACGAGAATAAAAATAGATATCTAAGCAAGATCTAATCATCTGAAAATATACGCGTGACTATTGTACCGGTAGGACGATTTCTTATCCAGCATTATACCCCGGACACTATCAATGGTTGTTACTTCTTACTCTTCTGCCAATTTATAACTTAAGATACTCGTATTTAACTCAGGACAACAGTTCTAATACATGTTCTTAGTAGGTTTATCACGTGTCTAATCTAGCATGATTTTAAGTTTGAATTAAGTACTGAATTCATTTTCCAATTCGACTGCTCAACAAATTATGTTTTGAATTTGCAATGCCATTCTTTGAAGTATCCAGGCATAGCATCCAGCAATGCTATATAAATTCAAAATATCCGATGTCCTATTCAATGCGGCACCCACGAATCAAGAGGAGGAGAAATTTCTTTTGAGGTAGGAACACGGAGAATCAATATCCAAAGTAAAGATACATATGCGTTGAACATGAATACATTTGAGGCTTCTTGAACCACTTTCGAATGACGATACATTAAAAAATGATGTAACCTGGTAACTGGTAACCCTTCTTGAGATGTCTTGATAAGTTGTTGTTCAAATGACGTAACCAAAACGCCTATTGAACATCAAAGAATAGCCATAACTTCAAGTGCGTTCACATTCAACAATAGCCAATGAACAGCAAGAACGCGGCATTCCGAAGTGCCGATGAAAAGAAGTGATGTGTGATGTATGGAAAAAGATACGTTTCACTCTTCCAACGCAAGCGAAAGACCACCAGCAGAACAATTATTGTCAAACCACCCAAAAAGCTTGAAAGACGATGAATCACTACTCGTCAATGGAGAGGAAAAGCCGAATGGCGAGCATGATTTTTCTTTTTCTTGCTCTAGTAAATGTAGTTTCGGCATTCGCTCCCCACAGGCAGAATTTTGCTCTTCAACGAGCAACACACTTTGGATTGTCTCAGTCTGCATTGTTCATGTCTGCAGCTCCAGCAAACGTGACTGTCGCGACATCAACAAGTGATGGAAACGCGGAAGTAATCACATTGCAAGGATCGCAATTGAAGCCCAAGCCAGTCACCCTCGAGCACGGCCCAGTCAGAGCCATCCACTCGATTGAAGAATTCCTAGACGCTCTTGAAAATACTGAAGAAAATGAATTGGTGGTAGTGAAGTAAGTTATCGCTTGAGGTCTTTAATTTTATTAGGTTCTATCCTAGTTGGAAAAACATCTCACATTTTCCCATTCAATTGCATTTGAAGAATTCATGCCAAGTTCTGCAAGGTATGCCACAGGGTGATCCTCAAGTTCAAAAAGATGGCTCATACCTTTGGACTTCCAGGCGCCAACCCCCCTGTACCAATTCGTTTCATCAGTGTGGAGGCAATGTCAAACCCAAAGATCATAGAACAACTAGGAGTGAAGAAGTTTCCCTTCTTGCAAATTTATAGAAACAGAGAGTGCGTAGCTTCTTTCGGAACAGGACCGGCTCATAACTTTCAAACAGCAGTTGGAGGCACAGTGAAGCAAAAGTTGAACATGCCATTGGAGGAGTGGGAAGCATTTAGAACAGAGTTCAAGAGTGAAATCTCTAGCGGTTTGGAGAATTTAGAGCTGCTAAGAATTCATGCCGCGGTTGCCAATGATTGCACGGATAAAGTGAATGACAAGAGTGTCAGCCCCTAACTACTCTTAGATGTGAATTCTAGTGAATTCTACAGTTAGTTAGATCTACTGTATAAGTTAAAAAATCCGTTTCTCACTTTTGCACAATCAGTTGGGTATTTTTCAGGATTTTCCTCAATACTGGCTTGCGTCATGTTTTCGAAACGCTCGATAGAAGCAGGGTGCGAACTCATGAAGCTTGTTGGTCGCCTGTCTGTGCTAGCAGCGCCATATAATTCACGCTGTGTTTCAACATCATGATCATGCATCCTTTTGAATGTGAGCGCAGCAACCTTTGTGTCAAAACAAGCTCTTGCTGCAAGTTCAATACCCAATTCGTCGGCCTCTAATTCATGATGCCGAGAATAGGATAATGATAGGAAATTGTGAAGGGCTGAGATTGCGCCCACAATTCCTATACTCAAAACCCCTTGCGTTGGATCAAGGCTCAAAAGAAGGACCTCAAAGGTTTTCAGCATTGTCTCTACAGAATTTTTCTCGCTTGAATGACCATGAATCAGATGCGACTGTAAGATGGCATCAAATTCGTTAGTTGAACGAACCAAGCGGTTGAACATATACATTACGAATCGACCATCACAACATAAAACGAATGCAAACTTACCACCTCATGGCCCAATACCATTCCAAGTTCGTCGTCATTAGTTGTGAAAGTATTCAATAAAGATGTTGAGACAAAGATCGTCCTGGGTAGCAGTTCTGAAACGCAGGCATTAGGTACAGGGGATTCCACCAAAACGAAAACCCATTTAATGTTCCCTCCTATTCTATCCCACGCTTCATTCCACTTCATGTATTCTTCGTTTTTTTCAATGTTCTCATCTGGGTCATGGTTTGCCGCAACTTCCTTTACTTTCTCGTGCACATACGCTCTGGCAGCTGTAACGATTCGCTCTCCGACATATACTACTTTCCTCAGCTGTTCACGTTTAGGTGCATCACCAACGAATTCATTGCCGAAAGGAAAATGTGTATTAGCATCACCTTCTGCCGCTAGTAATACCAAACTAAGATCCTGACAGCCGAAATCCGTCACAATTTGCTGAAGGAATTTGAGCTTTTGAGGAACGATGCCAATCATTAGAATTTCATATTGATTAATAATAAATATATTGAAAATACAAGTAATTCTCACCTTCATCTTTTCTGGATCTTTTGCGTATTCCATTATTCCTTGATTGTATCCGAGTCCAAAGACGGACAAAATAATGAATGGAATTCTGACAATTTTGATCCCCTTGGCAAGGAGAGCAATCGCCCGTTTCCTTCTTGAATAAGAAATAGTATGAGTCTGAATGCTGCGAATAATAGGCTGAGAGAATCGCACTTTTTGCAGCGCAGAATGCCTTGGGATCTGAAATGCGATTCGTGAAAACGTCGACATGCTTGATCTGGAAATTATACGAGCTGAATGATGGGACCATAGTAATGCACATTGATTTCTAAAGGGTGAAGTAGTAGTCCGAGAAGTGGAGATCCTACTAAGTCGGACGCACATGTTCAAGGAAGCGCCAGATCGAATCATCGTTCGGATTGGTTGGTAATGTAGAATGTATCTAACCTATCTACTGCTACAAGATAGTCCCTGCACTGTCTCCAGAGTATCCGATGTATGAAGCTTTGTTCTGTGCTGTTTTGTGCACAAGGTTGCAATAAAAGTGAATGGTGCTCGAATTTTGTGATATTCGTTGGTTCGTTCTTTGATGTTTGATGTTGTTCCCGTTCCTCCCGCATAAGGTTCAAGAAGGTGGTCTAGTGCCTCGTTACTATGGACTAAAAAACGACCCCCAAATGACCCCAATCAGCCCCTACCGGCCCCATATTGGGGTTTTTTCATTTTCAGTCCATAAGTCGATCAGTTTTATCATAGA
>Ga0115005_10005296_pt1 | contig 10213 bp, 7 predicted proteins | sample ArcOceMetagenome_FD_87163 | JGI IMG/M metagenome (GOLD analysis project Ga0115005, IMG submission 87163) | Marine eukaryotic phytoplankton communities from Arctic Ocean - Arctic Ocean - Greenland ARC118M Metagenome | ecosystem: Environmental > Aquatic > Marine > Oceanic | place: Arctic Ocean...
AGTCGAAATTGACACTCAGAGGTTCCTCGGTATAAATACCCCAATTATGGGGTCGATTTGGGGCCAGGGCCCCTATTGGACCGACAATAGTAACGAGGCACTAGACATAGAAATGAGAAAAGCTTATGCCGAAATCTTTGGCCCCCGATAAACCACCTATTACAACCACCTTCTTCAGTATTGTACCGTAATCTACAGACAACAGTAGTATGGTACAATTATTTTACAATCCAAAGAAAGCAGCATCAGCAGCAGCATCAGCAGCAAGAACAATGCCGCCGCCCGAGAGATCTTGTCCTGCTTCTACAACTACTACTACTAGTAGTACTACATCGAGGAACAGGACTCCTCCTCGCTCAGAACCACCAGCAGTCAAGAAGAAGAAGAAGAAGTCACCTCCTCTTTCACGCCTGCAAAGAGCAGTACTTGCACGAGGCCTGCAAAAGCATGAACAGAAAACGACTGCATCTGAAGTTCAAACGAGCACTCCACCAGTTTTCTTCATGATTGGTTCCCAGCGATCTGGCTCAAATTGGCTCCGTACTATGCTTGCAGGAAGAGAAGACGTGATAGCTCCACACCCTCCTCATATCCTGAGAGACTTCATGCCCATCCTTCCAAAGTATGGCAATCTCGAGAATATGCCTAATCTGAAGGTGCGTTTTACAAAAGGAGGAATCAAGGAGGCCGCGTCAATCCTCTATCGTTATACTAAGATACCGCTTGTGACATATTGCCCTATCTTGATTCCAACAACAATTTTTTTTTCTTGTAGACATTGGTTGACCATGTCTGCGCATTTGTCGAGAGAAATCAAGTTCCATGGGTTGACTTACATGGAAGACCAATGAAATTCCAGCGCTTGCCCATCCTAAAGGAGGTCATCGTCACCGTGGAGTGTTTAGAATTTGATCAGGACTACAAGTTAACGCGGCCACAAGCAGATCCACAATTAGCGTCGAAGGCCGCTAAAGATGGCAGTTACTACTTGCTTGCCATCTTTGATGCAATCATGAACGCCATGGCAAAGGCCAATGGTAAAAATATTTGGATGTGCAAGTCTATGGGCATGTCACAGTATCATGAAATGCTGTTAAAATTGTACGGTAAAGAGCGCCTTCGTTACATTTATCTTGTCCGCGACCCGCGTGATGTGTGCCTATCATTTATTAAGACTCCAGTTGGAGACTGCCACCCCTTCGCAATCACAAAGAAATGGGTCAAGCTTCAGTATCACGCAGGGCGTATCATCCAGGAAAATCCAGAGCTACTTCACCAAGTCCGCTACGAAGATGTTCTTCACGACAGAGAATCTGAGGTTTCCAAGGTTTTCGAATTCATGGGATCAAGGAATATGTCTCGGACCATGCGACGTGGAAGTGTTGTAGGCCTAATGGACGAAGAACATATTACTACGAATGCAAAGGGCGGCAGAGATGCAAAGGGCGCCTCCGAACTTTCATATCAATTCAAGAATCTTACAAGGGGCACCTCTATGATAAAAACACAGTTCAAGAAATGGGCTTATGAAATGGACGAAGATACTCTTCGCATCGTTGAATCGATCGCATTTACTGACATGAAGAAACTTGAATACGAGCCCCACATCATTAAAACAAACAAAAAACGCATCAACTTTGCTGAGGACGTTATTCAAGAGTACACCAAGCTCAATGCGGATCTCATTGTTAAAATGTACTGTGATTTAGAAAATGACAATCCAGCTGATTTTGATAGAAGGCAAGTGCAAGCGGCAGTCTTGAAAGCAGATACTTCGGTTCGCTACGACAACGCATTCATTAGCTTGGACATTGCTGATCGTGATTATGTCATTGATTTAGATGACATTCCCAATGACAATGGGATCAAGTTGCACAGCTTGTCAAACTTTGACTTTTGCTTGTGGCCTAAGAATGCGTCTCGTGTTGGATTCATGTCTGACAAAGAGGTTGCAGAGAGATTTGAGATTGAAGAAACTCAAACTTTGAAGTTGGGTAACAACATGACACTTACTTTCGCTGCGGCCTCACAGGGTGGATATTATCCTTCAGATAAGACGAAACACAATCAAGATGCCTTCTTTGTTGTAGGAGCAACGGTTCAATGTTCCCATTCTAACAAAAAATGCGGATCTTTATTCTCTGTCTTTGATGGACACGGTACTGCTGGTGCTGAATGTGCAAGGTTCACACGTGATTATGTACACTTTAGTGTCGTCAGTAATATTCAAAACATACAGAATGGTTTTGTTGATCCCTCTTCGATGTCTCCTTTCGAGCCTGGTAATAAATCAAAAGGCGATATGGTATCATCGAAAAAACACGATGGGCTGTCATCATCTATTGTTGCTGCTGCGATGACGAATGCTTATCTCGATGCCAACAATGCATTGGATGAAAACGAAGATATCGATGCCGAGAGCTCGGGGACTACTGCGACGTCCCTCTTTGTGACAAAGAATGGGTTGCATGTGGCAAATGTCGGAGACAGCCGCTGCTTGTTGGTGTCATATCCAAAAAAGAATGGGCAACCTAAACATTCCGTACTTACAAATGACCATTCGCCCGATCGTGAAGACGAACAAGAGAGAATCAAAGCCCATGGAGGAGTGATCATGTCGAGTGATCAATATGATGTCAACGATGATCAAGTGTTAAGCTTTGAACCGAAGCGTGTATGGTCGAAAGAGGGAAAGTGGCCTGGGACAGCCTTCACTCGCTCGATTGGAGATATCGAGGCAAAGGAGCTCGGCGTCTGTGCTGATCCTGAATGCTCAATGGTACCAACGCCCGACAACGATTCTATTTTTATATTGGGCAGTGATGGAATCTTTGATTTTATCTCGAACGATGAAGTGAGCATTATTGCGAGCTATTATCATGATCCTGCTGATGCATGTCGTGCATTGACCGGGATGGCTTACAACAGATGGAGTAAAAGTGAGGAAAGATCTGATGACATCTCCATCATTGTTGGCCATATCAAACACGCCCCGGGTAAAATCTTTGGGGGGTTGCGCCGTGCTTTGAAAAGGAATGCGATGTAAAGAATTTCTCAAATCGGACCTAAACAATTTTATTGGAACTAAAAGTTATGTGCTGGTGTCGCCGCCAGCATCCCTTCCTTATCTCAAGCTTCAATTCACAAAAATCAGCTGTAAGTGGGCTTAATGTTCACGTGACACTCTAACATAGGACACTATTTTGAACTTGGTCTACAGTAGTAATCCCAACTGTATTCATATCAGCCATGCCATGTGCAATATTGAAAATGACCTGTTAAAATACCATATTGAGAATACGGGGGCATTTTTACTACACATCGTGTTTTTGCTTGACTTTTTTTGGCGTAGAACTATCACATTAGTTCAATCTTGTCAGCAATCTGACTATCTGATTGGCCTCACCGGCATCTCTAATACAATCGAGAGGAGATTTCCGTTCATCATCAAGGACATTGGCATTGACACGTATTTCGGATATCAGCCACTTGACAGTGTGATAGCACCCACACTTTGCTGCGAGATGAAGAGCAGTTTCACCCGTCTCACCTCGTTTTGCATTGCAAATAGCTTTGACCCCACATGATGACATTGACAGTTTACGAAGCTCTGCAGTATTACCACATGCTGCAAAAGCTAGTGCCTTCTCTTTCGCGTTTTCATACTCTTGCACATCCACTTCCAGAACAACGCTATCGTCTTCAATGGAAAGACCCAGCTCTTGAATTACATCAGCAACACGACTGTCCAACGATTCCCCCAAAGATGCACCAATGTTTCTCTCCTTTAACGCTGCGAGAAGAACTTTCACACAGTCATCCTTGACACCTGCAAAGCTCTCCTCGTGCTCTAAAACACGCCCCGAATGAAAAAACTTCGCAGCCTCTCGTGATGCCAAAACCTTCTTCCTCGTCCTCTGCACCATTTCTCGCATGAAACCCTTCACCGCTGCGTCAAGATTACTCCTCTCCAGCCAACTACAGAGCAACGGCCCATCCATCAACGATTGGTTACAACCTTGTCCCTTAAACGGTGTCATGCAATGCATCGCATCCCCCATGACAACTGTTCGAACAGAATCCATTTTTTGCTGGTACACGCGTGTCAATTTTTCCAATACCTTTTGTGGATCACGGTCCATCAGCGGCGTACCCCAAATGGTCTCTATAGGCGTCGAACGCATCATATCCTGAACGGGTTCATGCCATCCAGTGGTACGCTGAAGGACATCCTTGAGGAGTTCTTCCGATCCTCCCTTGGACAATGATATTGCATCTTGGTGATTGAGATGATAGGATAGCTGCCACATATATCTTCTCGTTCGTTGGATGTTGGAGGACGAATCATTTAGTGGTACATTGTGTTGTTCCAAATCAGAAATTTGGCTCCCTTCGAATGGCATTGTGAAAAGCCTATGGGTACCATCCAACGTGTAAAATCCTCGTTCGTCCAACAGTGGATGATAAAAATCCTGTGTGATTCCGAGTACGATCATGATTCCCGTGTAAGATAAATCGCTGGGATCCTTTTCCTTCTCTGGAAGAGTAGCTTGCCTTTCCACCGAATTCATTTCGGTGGAATGACCATTTGTATTTATATGTGCATTGGATCCAAGAGGATAGTCTTGCGAGTCAACGTCAAGAACACATGTCTTGTTTTGTTGTTGCGGCGGTGATGGTGATGATGATGTCGATGTCCCCAGGAGCGTCTGGATAACACTGCTCCGAACTCCATCTGCACCAATCAATAAATCAGCCGATGAAGTTGTCCCATCCTCAAAATGCAGCGTTATCGGAGCCTCTTCTTTATCTTCGACAACTCCAATGTTCTCATACGAAACAAGTTTTTTACCCCATTCGACTCTTGCACAACCAGACTGCTGATCTCTCTCCAAGAGAGAATCCATCATGATTTTGCGCAGTACCTGCCTCGGTACTCTCAAATTACCCCTCTGCCCCTGTCCCCCAGTGCCACTACTACTCCCAAACGCGTTACCGTAATATCCTAAAATGGTCCCTTTGGAATTGAAGACATAATGAGCTCTAGAGGGACAGTCCATCCTTGCGACTTTTTCTAGTAGACCAATGTTTTGCAAGGGTGATTGGATAGTGGATGCTGGATTGTAAGTGAGTGTGAGGCCGTAGCCATCTTTGCGTGCTGCAAAGTGTGCATCACGTTCGTAGAGTGTGATGGATGTGAAGCCTGCTTGTTGGAGGGATAGAGCTGTAGAGAGGGAAGCTGGTCCTGTGCCGATTATGCTTATCCTTGTACATGTTTTGGATAGGCGCTGTTTTTTTCGTTTGTTGCCTTTGGTCATGACTGTGATCGGTTTCTATTGATTTGATTGTGGATTGGGAACTTGGATTTTGGATTGGCTGGTTATAAGTACAACAGGGGTATGAATACAGAATACCTTTCGTGTGTGGTTCTGGGAGCAGAGGCGTCAGAGGTTCATTTTCTTTCTAAAAAGGCCATAAATGTGGTTTCGGTGAATCTCAATTCCTCCGCACTTACACTCATTTTCCATTTTCGTGTTCTTTTCAAAGGAAGAAAAATAACTTCTTTTTTCTTGTGTTCATTTTGTTCCTAAAACTGCTCGGCTCGCTCGCTAACTGCTGGGCGGCATTGCGGATTATTGCGGCATTACTCATTACTCCCTACTCATTATTTTCAATTTGATCACGAAAAGATTCAAAAGATACCAAATTCAAAATACCAAATACTTCAGTCAGAGTATATCACCACATCACATTACTGCACAGAACAACTACTACTAGCTCGCCACACAACAAGAAACCAGCCAGCATGAGAACCTCTAGTACTAGTATCTTGCGGACAATACCAATCCAGCCTGGTCCGATGCCAACCCCTGATCCCTTCCTCTTTTGCGTCTATCACAAAGATGAATATCCAGAAGGACCCATTCATAAAACCATGGAAGCGCCATACCCAGGCAACGGGCATGACTTTGACCCAAATGCGCCATATCGCATGTATCACGGGACCAAAATCCCAGGCTTTCCTCAGGTACGTGCAGCAACAAGAGGAGGAGGTGCAGGGTGCAGGTACTAGTACGAGGAGCTGGTCTACTAGCACCTCGTATAGTAAAACACTCATCACAAATCCATGCATTTATTGTACTTACTATTTCTTACTTACTTTGAACTTACTGCTATTCGCCGACTGCTGACAAAACAACTATACAACAACTGGTGGTGCTGTACACTACTTTACTACTACTACTACACTACACTACACTACACTACACTACAGCATCCCCATAGAGGATTTGAAACCATCACCGCCACCATCGACGGTATCGTCGATCACGCCGATAGCATCGGCAATGCAGGCCGATATGGCAAAGGAGACGTACAATGGATGACAGCGGGGAAAGGAGTCGTCCATGGAGAAATGTTTCCCCTCGTCAACATTGATGAACCAAACCATACGCGATTCTTTCAGATATGGTTGAACCTACCCAAGAAGGATAAAATGGTCGATCCGTCATTTGCCATGTTTTGGGCGAATGATGTACCGAAATATGTGAGTGAGGATGGGAAGGCGCAGGTTACTTGTTGGTTTGGTGATTATTTCTTGAACGAGAACGAGAATGGTAATGGCGATGGTGATGGTGATGGCGAGGACGAAAAGAAGAGGAATTCTCCGCCTGAAAATAGTTGGGCGAACGATCCGTCTAATGATGTGGCGGTGCTTCGTCTCATCATTCAGCCAGGGGGGAGTTTGGTCTTGCCTCCTTCCAAGGTCAAGAACGTCAATCGGTCATTGTACTTGGTGGAGGGATATGATCATGGTGTCAAGGTTGGAGAAGAGATTGTGCAAGAAAAGGTCGTTCTTGAAATGGATCCGAGCAAGGAAGTTACAATTAGTGTGCAGGATGATGCCAGTGGTGCTGTGGAGTTTCTCATGTTGCAGGGAAAGCCTATTGACGAGCCAGTGGCTCAGCATGGTCCTTTTGTTATGAATACTTGGGCGGAGATTTCGCAGGCGTTTGATGATTATGGGGAAACGAAGTTTGGCGGGTGGCCGTGGCCAAGTGATGAAATGGTGTTTCCGCAAGAAAAGGGGAGATTTGCATTGTTGGATGGCGTAGAGACGTTTCCGACTGGAGAGGAAAGTACGGATGATGGGGAGGGTGATGATGATGATGAGAAAAAGACGGATGAAAATGTATGCGAGGCAGGTGGTGATAGTGATGACAATAAAAAGTGAAGGAAATAATGTTGCAGAGGACTGCGCTTGTTGTGAGCTTGGGATCCATGCGAATGCAAGTCATGAAGAAAATGCAGGACACCCCATCTCATATCACATCCGTGAATTGACCACAATTGAATTTTTAGAATTTTCTCATTTTCTAATACTATATTCAATATTTGCAAATGCCACATGTAATAGTAATCTAGTAATCGGGTCGATCGTTTACAAATGATCATCGCTACACTAATGTTACATACTCGTACATTTTTTTTAATAGGGCATAATATCTACACTAGCGATACCCAGTTTGAAGTTGATGTTAGGTACAACCTCGCTTAGTACCGTACAACCTTTTTATCTACCAATGGTAAAGTATAGCTTCTTAGCATGCATTACAAGTTGATGGGCAAAACTGTCTGACTCTTGAATGACCACACTGCGCTGAAAGTTGGTTACACATTTTCAATTCTCCAGACACAAACAGGCGACCTGGCGAGTCTTCACAGGTGCATCGATTGCAAGCTCGTGCACATTTGGTTCTGACTTCATTTTGACGACTGCATCGATTGCGGCTCTGCTCATCGTCCTCAATAATATCAGTGCACATGATTTTTCTTCCACTTCTCAACTCAACTACTTCTGCCGAGTCCATGCACGCTGGCATATCCCAGAAGAAAACATCAGCCTTTTTTGCAAGAGGTACACTGTACTTTTGCATTCCATCGAATAGTGCAGCTTGGAGTTTCTCAACGACACCAGCGTATTGGGGATCTTCAAAATAGTTTATGAGCTCATCGGGATCTTTGCTATAATGAAAGAGCCAAGGAACATCCGGTCGACTGACAACAAGCTTATACCCGCTCATCACAGCTGCAGCCCATACTGCAGTGTTTTCATTGTCGTATGTGAAGGTAATCCTGTCACCATCAGTTACTAGTTTGTCAGAGTTGAATATCTCTGGGGTTGCATCTACGCCCTGGAAGGTGACTCCAGGGTGGTCAACGCCCATTAACTTCAAGATTGTTGGGGCGAAATCTACCGAGGAGTATGCATTTTGAATAATCTTTCCATTTTGAATCTTCTCTGGGTACCGAACAATAAATGGGATTCCAGCTGAAGTTTCGTAGGGACGGCCTTTGTTCATTTTTCCGTGCTCGCCCAAAAGATCACCATGGTCCGAGGAGAACACGATAATTGTTTCCTCGTCAATGCCCTTGGTCTCAATAAAGGAAAGAAGTTTCCCTACATTAGCATCAATGAGCGCCACCATGGCATAATACTGCTGCATATAATTCTGAAAATAAGAATCATTTTCATAGTCTTCGATGTAAGCTGCTGCATCATTGGGATCAATAGTCTCATGATCAACATTATTCCATCTGGGATTTCCTATGCCCTGAACTGCCGCTTTTCCAGAATCGGGGTACTTCACTTTCATATTGTTAAACATTGTCCGGTAAGGAGGTCGTACATTGTTTGGACCATGGGGGTCAGCGATAGACAGTACCATTGCAAAATTCTTATCAGCATCTAAGGCCGTCTGGATATCTTCAATGCTGCGATCAAAGAGGAAATCCGTTGCATAATGCTTATCGAGATTTCCGCTAAAGTCACCCTCTCCATCAATAGTATATTCTTGGACTTTATAACTATCCGTTGACGCTTCAAAATACTTCCAGTGTCCGCGATTGTACCTGTAACGCGTATTTGTAAAACCAAAGTCTCTGCCTGGGTCATACCATCCCGGTGAGGCTTCACCTCCAAGATGCCATTTTCCAAAATAGCTTGTGAAGTATCCTTCCTGGTCTCTCAATATTGATGCAAATGTAGTAATATGATCATCCATCGAACCGTGATTGTTATCTGAATCACCCGTGAATGCGGGATGAAGTCCACTCATGAAACTAGCACGTGATGGTGTACACAACGGTGTGACAGCGTAAAAATTACTAAACAATGCTCCTTCAGATGCCAGTTTATCAATGTTTGGGGTATACACATAATTTCCATGACCCCATACAATGTCAGGGTTGCCAATTGATCTCATATACTTGCGGTAACATCCGAGAGTACGAAAGTTGTGTTCATCCGTTAAGATGAAAATCAAATTTGGTTTCTTCTCTGGCGTTGGTTTGTCAGATGGGCTGGTAGATGGGGCCTTGGATGGGGTGCCGCTTGGATTGCTAGAAGGTTTGGAACTTGTTGATGGAGAGAAAGTTGGTGTCATGGTTGGTGTGTCAGATGGAGAAGATGAAGGCGCTGAGGTAGTAGACGGTGCATTCGTTGGTGACAAACTTATGGATGGTGACATGGTCGGTTCTTGTGTCATGTGCACTCTGCACGCATTGCAAGATACAGGGCACCCATCGCTAATAAGTCTTCCATTATTAACGGAATTGCACCAGTGCCCCGGGCGACTTTCATCTTCGCTAATCCATGAGCAATTTTGAATTTCATTTTGTATGAAGCTAGTGTATATGAAATAGTCTGGATCATCCCTGCAACATCGTCCGCATCCTTCTGGGCACTTCTGATATATTTCAATAATATCGCACAAGCCCTTTCTCAAAATGTCTGCAAAGTTTCCGATATCAGAACAGGTCATGTTTAAATTGTTTGACTCGTCTGCTGCACTGGCGGTGAACACATATGATTCATCATCGAGGCAATTCACGGCAGTACTATTTTCGGAATTTTCGCCAGACTCTACTGCATTCTCCATGTTGGATTCAAGAGGCCTCCTAGGATAAAGGTCTACTGGTAGTATTTGTTCAAGGTCATCACGATTGGCATCCCACCCCTGCAGGCGCAGCAGCAGCAGCTGCTCGGTCGTCAGCAGCACAGTTGGTGCCTCCTGGGTCAGGGTCACTGTTTCATTGTTGCTATTTTGCACTAGCACTCCTCTCAATGCGAAAACCTTTAGATTTGCGGTTGCAATCAACAGTAGAAGTAAGGTTGACGACAAAGCCTTCATTTCGTTTTTATGGTGGAGAA
>Ga0115005_10005297_pt1 | contig 10212 bp, 3 predicted proteins | sample ArcOceMetagenome_FD_87163 | JGI IMG/M metagenome (GOLD analysis project Ga0115005, IMG submission 87163) | Marine eukaryotic phytoplankton communities from Arctic Ocean - Arctic Ocean - Greenland ARC118M Metagenome | ecosystem: Environmental > Aquatic > Marine > Oceanic | place: Arctic Ocean...
GAATTTGATATCGTCGAGGGTCAACAGTTTCGTTCGAGGGTTTTCCTCGTCTGACTTGCTATATTCGCATGATCTCATTCCGAAAAATAGACCGCCGCAGAATAATTGACTTATTGCTTCACATGTTGAAATTTGTCCCCTTTCGTATTTCATTATTTTTTGATTGGTGAGATTTTTTCAAATAAACAAGCTCTGAATAATTATGGTATGCCAGGCAACGAATATTTCAATAGACTACTGTAGACTATTAATAGATCTACTGATCTACAGTACAGTATTGGATTTGTGAAGTGATGTGATGAAAGCCTGTTGTGTCATCAAGGCGAAGTGAAGGTAATAGTGAAGTGAAGTGAAGTGAAGTGAAGTGAAGTGAAGTGAAGTGAAGTGAAGTGAAGTGGAAGTGATTGCTTCAAGTGATTCCTTCCCTTTCTCCTTTCTCCTTTTGTCTCTTTTCTCTTGTTGTTTTTAAAAATAAGAAGGCCAATGAAGGAAGCATGAACCGACCATGTCCGTCCGTCCATGAAACCAACACCAACAGAAACAAACAAACAAACAAACAAACACAACAACACAACTTCAAACTCATCGAGCAGCAAATACAGTAAGGAAGCAAAGCAAGGCAAGCGACAACCAATCTAGCTAGACTACTAGTAGCCTTGTAGTACACTAATCAATCAATCAATCAGTCAATCAATCAATCAAGAAGAAGAAGATAGGGAACCAAGAGATTCAGATTATTCAACAAAAGTCAATAATCGAAGAAGCAAGAAGCCAAAGAAGAATAATATCATTAACATGTCTGGATTCAGTTTTGGAGGCACCGTGCAACCCGCCGCACCCAATGCCAATGTCAATACGAATGCCAATGTCAATGCCAATGCCAATGTCAATACGAATACGAATACAACAGCTACTAACAATTTAGGCGGTGGATTTTCATTTGGCGGTTCTTCTTCAGGAGTTGCAGTTGGAGTTGCAGGAACGACTCTGAATAATTCAAGTAGTGGCGGATTCAGTTTTGGCGGTTCCAGTAATCCTGTTGGTGGTGTTGGTGTTGGTGTTGATGGAAGTGTTGGTGCGGTAGTGACAACTACAACCACAACATCGTCAGCATCGTCATCAAGTTTAACGGTTCCTTGTTTCAACGAGGCATTTCCAAATTTAGGAATCCATGCTCACATTGAATCCATCCTTGAGGCCATTCATGATCCTTCCATTGCATCCACTGATTTGACTTTACAAGGGCAGCAACTCATTCATTTGTTGAACTGTAATACTGTTAGTGTTGGTACTGTTAGTGGTAGTGGTAGTACTACTGACAACACATATGGACACACACTCGCAAACCCAACCACAACCACAAACCCAACCACAACGAACTACACCGCACCACCAATGCCACCAATGATACAACTCCCACATCAACCAAAACCCACACACCTACCACCATCCCTATCACAAACTATATCCTCCATATCCTCCAAACTAAAAATACCCCCGGAGCACTCTGCCGCACTCTATGGAGCATGTATACTCGATACACTCGATTCAGACTCTTTGGGACGTGATATTTTCACAGTGCATTATTTTCAAAAGAGGCATGCCTTGCCGAAATCGAAAGTTATTCAGGGGTTTGTCAAGGATGTTATTGATATTCATCATGGGGCTGGGTGTTATGTGAATGTGAATGTGAATATGAATATGAATGTCCAGGACGGCCCTGGGGGAGTAGGAGGAGCAGGTCAGGGAAATATGAATATGGACACGAATGGTGGAGAAAAGGAGGAGATGGAGCGCATGGCCATGGACTTGTATTTTTTGGAAAGGGGGCATACACTCCACACCATTGAATTACTCATTCAACACCGTATATCCGCCTCCAACTCGCATTCGCATTCCAATGCAAGTGCAAACAGTACCCATGCACATGCACATGGTCAATCGGAGCAGGAAGAATTGCTGGATCTATCCAAAATCATACTCAAAGCAACCAATCAATTGTTGGAAGCGGGGTTGGTCCAGAATTTATTATCCTTGGTGAGGGAATTGACGAAAAAGAATGAAGATTTGAGAGGAAAGATTTGCAGTGCCTTGGAGCAGCAGGAATGGAATCGGAATAATAGTAATGATAATGGTGGGAATGCCCAAGACCATAGGAATGGAGTTGGAGTTGGAGTGACGGCGGCAAATGCGTCCTCTTTTGGAAATAGGAATGGAAATTCAACGTTTGGAAGTATGGGTGGTACCAATTCATTTGGAGCTACGGCTACAGGGACAGGAGCAGGAACAAACGGTACCAATGTTTGTTCCATTTCCGATGCGGATTATGCAATGTATGAATTCACCTTCCAACAGCGACAATTGGCATGCAGATGTTTGTTTTATCTAGCATATCATACCCAGCTTACGACGGAGGAAGTGGTTGGTTTGATTGATTTGATTCAAGATTTGACCAATGGGGATAGTATGGGTATGGGGAGTGGATTGCCGATTTTGGATCCGTTGAGGGATGTTCCGGATCCTTATAGGGTGGTTTGGAATCAGAATAAGGAGAATACTAATAGTAGTGTTGGTGGTATGGGTGGTGGTGGTAATGCGAATGCTAATGCTAATTCTATGCAAGGACAGATGCAAATGCAAAATGTATCATCCATGACACCGCAGCAGATCAAGGCGGAGAAGAAACATGAAGAATGGAAGGAGGAACTCTTGCGCTCTTTGTGGAGTGTGAGGGGACTCACCAAGGCGACAGTTACGACGACACATGCAGATTTTAGTGGACAGTTGTACCATTCCATGACACTCGAGAGTTCCAGTAATGGTAATGTAGGGGCTGGGGCTGTAGCTGTTACGGGGGGGAAACCACAATTGATGAAGGCGGTATCGAGCTTGATTATGGCAGTTCTTTGTGCATTGGATGGGAAGAATGTGCTGATTGGTCGAAGTCTTGACTCGCAGGGGCAGGAAGGGGTTGATATGGGAGTTGCAAGTGGGAATGCATTGTTGCCCCTGGAGAATATTTCCATTATAGAAGAGAGTGTGAAACCCATGAGTGATCGGCTGGATCCGAATGGTGCTGGGTTTGCAAAATGGAAGAGGCAGGATATTGCAGGGTTGCTTTCTGCGGCGTTTGCGCTTCTTTTGCGTCCTGCGGCGGATGTCATGGTGTCGGGTAGGTCTCCTGCGCCAGGGGGAGGGGGGTTGACAGCATTGAAGACGACATTTCGGTCCTGTTTGGAGAGTCCTACTATTGCAAAGTCCATGACGTTTGCTAGGGTTTCTTTGATGCCGTGTTTGGGATCGGCGTCTATGAAATCTTCTTCGCCAACGTTGGACAATGATTTTGCTTTCTACATGTCGATATTGTCTGATTTTACGGCGCAGTATCTTGAAGCCATTTGTTCCTTTGGTGATTTGCCGATTTCTTCTCAAAGGTGGATGGATGAGGAGAAGGAAGAATTGCGCATTCGTCATGTGCAAGAGACGCAGAAGAAGCAATTGGAAGAATGGTCTGGGAAGGCATATCATGAAGCTAAACTTCCGACAGAGGTTGATATTACGAAACGACCTGATTGCCTGGATGATATTATTGCTTTGGCTATTTTTATTTGCTCCACGTGTCCGGAATGCTCCAGTCGATTTTGGTTGATGACTTCCACGGATGACGAAGGGGATGGAAACTTTATCCATAACCTCAAACCCAGCATGGTGATGAAGAAATTGGAAAAGGTGCAAGCAAAAGATCCTTCTTTGATGCCCATCTATGCGTCATTTTTGAGCGCGCTATCTCTCACCAATGATCCGAACGAGTGTCCTATTGGCAATGACGGAGCAAGTGTCATTTTTGAATGGCTTTCGGACAGTACTCGGCTCAAGTCTTCACCGACGTCGTATGATGTTACCAAACAAGTGAATTGGATTTACATTCTATACTCGATCCAGTGGTATACCGAACAGTTGAATCCACCTGCCGCCGAGAAGAGCCAAACGGGATGGGGAGTCAATGATCAGTACCAAAAGGCATCATCCTATGATGTTGATTCAACTGCTTATTATTACGGGGCCGACGATAATTCTACAAGCTATAGCTCTAATGCACAAACCAGAGGTACTGATTCGTCTAGTTCAGGACTAAGTACTGGGAACAAAAAGAAGGAATTGGATGATAAAAGCGTCATGATTTTATCATCCTTTTTAAGTCTTTTGTCGCAAGTTGCTCTCAAATCAGACGAGAGCCGCTTGAAGATTCTTGACATTCGATTGGATGCAAGTGGTGGACAAAGGACATTAGCCAGAGAAGATGACGCCATCACCATTTTATTCCAGCTTCTTGTAACTTCTATATCTCCGGAAATTAGAGGTTTGGCTCTCACGACGATTGCAAATTTAGTTCGTCAACCAAATAATACTGATTTGTCAAAGGAAGAGAAGCAGAAAGCGGACGGTACCATGATGAAATGCTGGGAACTTTTGGAGTCCAGCCAGATTCTTCCCATTGCCAAGCTTGGGCAGTATTCGCCGCTTCAAAATACAGGTATGCCATCCTTCACCCGCAGCAAAACTCCCGCAGAAATGGTAAGTATCTTCGAACACGCGTCATTAGCAGTGAAATATTCGTATTTTTCACTCATGTACATCTCGTTTCCTTTGAGTAGTCCAACTGGTTTTCTCCGAATGAACAGAATGGAATTGTCTATGAAATGGAGTATGTCGAGTCTAAAAAGGGTTCGTACCCCTCAACGGAAGGGTTTCTAAAGTTGCTCACTGTATTGTTTTCCTCGGACATTTACCCTTCTAACCTGGGAGATTCGTGGAGGCCTCAGCAGGGATGCACCCCATACATGGAGTATGTGACCGATTTCGTTCTGCCTCGAGTTCTCAGATCGAAGGACGAGGTAGGCTTGTATTTTTCGTCGCCTGCGGACAAATCTCGCCTAGTTACTAGAGCCCTGGAAGTTGTTGATGCTGTCCTCACTAGATACGTCCCGTCAAGGTCCTCTATACCTCGCAATGCTAGTCCGCCGACATTAGAGTTGGAAAGTCACGCCTCTGCCCATTCCAATGCCTTAGTGCTTGCAAAGAAGCCCGATTACAACGAAGAAGAGAGTTTGGATGAAGGTTGTGATTTAGCATCGTCAGGGCCACTCAGTCTCGTTGCCTCTTTCATTTGTCCAAACCGAGTAAATTCGGTGCAGAGCAAAGAGGTCGAACTCGATTTTGCTAATGAGTTTGTGCAAACATCGCGCGAATCAAGTGATGTGAATAATCAGCCACCTCAGCAGTCCATTCCAAGGGCCAAATCTCCTGGATATGTGGTATTAGCAGATATGCTCTCTTCAACTGGATCCTTGTTTGATCTTGTTACCCAGTTACTGGTAGAGGAGTCTGGGTCCAAATCGGTATCAAATGACGAAAATCCTGTGGCGCTAGCGTTGTTTGGGGAAACTTTACCCTCGTTTGAAACAGCGAAAGCAGGGCGTGATTATATCTTGGACGAGCACAAAAGAGACGCATCGCAGCTCTCGTTGGCGATCATAGATTCGACATTCAGACAACTTTTTGTGCAGAAGCTTCTTCCCGACAACGCTGAAGATTTCAATGAAAATTCTCTCTCTAATAACGCCTTGGTCATGTCAACTCGCGACGACACGTTATTCTGGAAGGAGTGCTGTGCTTTGCTCTCACTCAAAATACTCTGTGCATCAGCAGCGAGGAATGTGGTATTTGCTGCTTGTAATTCATTGAATGATAGTTTGACCTATGTGCCGGTCATGCGATTTCAGTCCAGGGAAGTTGGGTTCAACAACCCCCTCTTGATCAAGAACGTCCAACTCACGCAACTATCAAGGCGGCTTCTTGAGAGATCCTTTGACCCTGGGATGAATTCTACTGGCGAATTTTTCCTCACAGTGCTCTCGCAATTTATTGGATACCAAGCATCTTCCCTGCGCAGTGGCAATGCGATCGGACTAATGGCAATGAGTCTTGTAAAGTATCTAAGCACCTCCTCCTCTTCGAGAGATTTTTCCCGATCTATGTGTGGCTTGCAACCAGAAAGCCAAGCCGAAACTGCGTCATCTGTGTCCTCCCGTCTTGCGGTAGTTCCTCTTCTGAAAGATAATGAAAACGAATGCTTGTTATGTGACGAAATTTTGTCCCTGATACTTCATAATTTGAAACAAAGCGGAATAGGCAAGCAGAATCTTGCTCACGTTATGTTAGGGTTGTCGGACCAAACGCTTGAAGAGCAGCGCCAATATTTGCTAAAGTCTATGCAAGGGATAGATATGGACATATGCCAGTATAGCAATGTTTTCGATACAATTTTGGAGCTTCTCTCCAACGTTGACTTCGTCTTGGATCCAAATACATCATCATTGGCGACGAAATGCTTTGAAATCATTCATCATCTCTGTGAATGGTCTGAAGATTCCAATATGGTTGTTACGAAGTTATGTATCATGAATAAATTGAGAAAGAGGAACTTTTGGCAGATCCAATTGTTACGGTTTCTTGGAAGTCCGCCCGATTCAGACTGTCTCTTGAGCATGATTCTTTCGCAATCCCCTGTCAACGGTCAAAACTTTCAAAACGAGGACGACCTTGCCAAAATCGAACGAGACAGCAATATTCTCCAATGCATATCTTGGCTGTTGAAAGGAGTTGCATTTGAGTTACATTCTCTCATGGGTGGTGTGAATGGTATTGATAATGTAGGGTTGGTTGGCAAGTTTCCTACTTCTTCTCCTCAACCTCAACAATGCCGCCAACTTCTTGAGCTCCTTTTGAGTGATGGAACACAAGTTCTTCTAAATACTCTACAGAATTTGCCTCTGACAAAGCCCGGGTATTTAACACAAGTTCTTTTGCTCAACAAACCGCCAGATAAAGCGATTGCTTTTGCTTCGAGGGAAATGAATGGGTCAAATGATGCTTTTGATGGTTTCACCATTGTCGATCCCAAGAGATTAAGCAAAGCACTTTGTGGTGCGAATGGAAGGCTTGGCTCTGAAGACTCGGAAGAGCAGCGACGATCGGCGCACATCTGGGCTCGTGCTTGGAATAGCTATGTTCAATTTTCCTGCGCTTCGTCTCACATTGCAAAAGCTTGGAGCTTCTTATCCTCGGCCGTTTTTTCCTCGTGCAGACCTCTCCTCCTCACAGACTATAACTACAACGATTCTTCTGCATATGACGGCCGCAGCGCTTTGTCGTTGTTGAAGAGTATTCTGGGTCGTTTCTGCGAGAAAGGGAGAGGAAGCAATAATACCAGGGCGGGTTTAGATCTGTTTGCGCTCTTTTCACTGTCGATGGCTTCTATTCCTCTAGTTGAAACAATTCTAGAGCTCCATCAAATGACGAACGATGAAAAAGGTATATCTGTAGGCGAAGAAGATATGTTCTACATCATCGAGATGCTCATCGATACTATTATCAGCTGTGCAAGTGATGACGCATACAATTGTGATGGTGTTCAGGAAGAAACTGCAGTGATATTTGCCACGATTTTATCGGCTGTTCTAGAATCAAATCTGGTCAGCTCTAATGGCAGACTACAGAATCTTTCATCTCGTGTGAATTTTGGCGAGAGAGCAATGAAAGCATGTTTGGTTCTTACGAAGCTTTGCTCGAGAGACAAACGTTATAGTGAGGAATCCAACCAAGAAGCGCTTTCTCTTTGTGATGCGGCCAGATCTGGACTCGCATCACTTTTGAAATGGTTTGATCATCTTTATCATGATCACGATGAAGTAAACATTCACGCGAGCTTCTTGTTCCAGCTGTATGCTTCAGAATCCTCGGTATCATCTCCTTTAACACAACTTGTCGATCAGGTTCTTTCATGTGACAATGATATATCAAACTTACTTGAGACTATTGCATGTTGCAATGGAGGGACCGACTTACTTGTTCAAGCTGGTGTCACTAGAGCCTTGATATCTGCGTCGGAGGAATACACAAAAGATTTCTTCGTGAGGTCAAGGAATACATATGGCAACGCTATGGCAGATCACCCCCAATATATCTTTGGCCATGTTTCTCTGTTAAACACAATGCTAGCCTCAGAGTATTCTGAGTATACCCATCAACGCTTGATCTTAGACGCAGCGCAATTCATTCAAATCCACATCAGTACCATAGAATCGCTCTTTGGTCAATTCCCAGAAAATGAAGAATTACTCTTTGACTTCCTTACTACGATTGCTCTTGTGGCATCGACGTCGAAGAATGGTGACAAAGTTCGAATGCAGCAGTTATTTGATGATTCGATTCTTTCAATCTTAGATCAAAGGATCGAAGGCCTAGCAATGCATGTGTTTGAGTTTCCGTTTCCAGAATATTTATTGCCTTTTCTTCCTGGGAACTTGAGAGTTCCTGGAGGACACCAAGGTGGATCCCAGGTCTGGTGGAATCGCATTCCAGCCATCTCCAACACCATTGAAAGTTCAGGCATTGACGCCTTGGTCCTTCCGCACCCTCCGTGTGGGATCGGAGCGCGGCGATCCATGTTGGACAATAGTGATAGTAGGCCATGGACAGTGCGAATGTACAGGTATGCATGTGCAGCTACCAACTGCCTGGATGTTTGCCTGACGTACATGATGCATAGATCTTCCTTTCAAACCGACATGGTTTCTCTTGCCGTCGCTTTGTATCGATCGACTGAAACTATCTGCGTAAGTACAATGGACCAAGACTAACTTCACTTCCGCCCATAACACATCTCTAACCTTTGTTTTCTGGCGAATGGACAGTCTATAGAAGAGAGACTCAGGAACCTGAGGGCGATCAACGATGAAGGCATTGTTGATATGATGAATTTCACAAACATCAACATTGGCCCTACCAATGATATTGCAAATATGAGATTCGCGAGACGAAAAGAAATTGAATCTCTGCAAAATCTTGGTGCGTCTCTTGCCTCTTGTGTTGCGAAACTTTTACAGGTGATAAAGTCAGTTATCGACATTACGTTGAAATCCCTTCGGGATGGGAGCTGCACACTATCGCATCGAGATATGCAAGTTTCGTCGCATTGCCTCTTGACTGCCTTTTCCTCTTCTCAGATTGAATGTGCTCTTGGATGCATTGATATTCTTCAAGACGATTTCGCAGTGTCAAATGTGTTGCAAACTTTGGTGAATGAATCGAAGCAGGCTTTGACCTTCATTAGTAGATAAAGACAGAGCAAATGTATAAATGACGCTTTTATCGACTTTAATGACATACCATATTCATCATGCACAAACTCTCAAAAATGGTGCCTATAAAGCATCTTTTTCGTACAGAGTCAACTTGATAGAAATTGTCACTCTCAAGCTTATATTGACCCAAAATAAATTCATCCCATATTTATATAGACTCTTTGAAGAATCTGCAAGTGTCTTCTATTAACACAACAAAAAACTATGCAGAGAGGGGGGTTGGTCTGAACATTTCCCTTCGCCTGAGCGAGCCAGACGAAAGAAGGACAAGTGTAATCGGTATAGATATTTATGAGCATGAAACAAACTCGCAAAACTGGTTTGTACTACCGGTACTGAACCATCTGGACTGTTCTCACAAGCAGCAGGTTAGAAGAAAACAAATATGAGATTAGAGCCTCCAGTTAGGGTGGTGTAATTGTATGTACTTCTACTCTACTAGAGTAGAGAGAGATATCAGTTTCCTATTTGTCAGCAAAATGAAAATCATACAAGAAAAAAATGTTTTGTCAGATAGGGAAAACTGTTTTTATGAATAGTTTACATTTTGCATTTTGCAATTTCTACTGGTATGTGAGAGCAGCGTATTCCATAACATAGCTTCCTCCTGCAGCTGGATTACTTCCAAATTGACTTCCCTTTCTTGTAGAACTCGCGACGTCCAGGAAAGATTCCAAGCAACTCCAGAGTTTGGCCAATAGTGGGGGACTGCGGGCTGTCAAATGAGAGTCAGTATAAACTTTAATAGAACAAAACACAGAACAAAACACAGATCAGCAGCAGATTCTTGCAGAGGAGATGAAGATATGAAGATACGAAATAGGAACAGAGTTCTTGACAAAACGATCACAAGGATGGAAGAACGATAAGAGCATCGCAAGTAGTCAATATATCGTAGACGTATAATAATAGAATGCGAGGTGTATTCAAAATGTGTGCACGGTTCGACAAGACCACGGTAGTTTGACAGATATAGATAAAAAGACAAGCACTTTGCAACATCTCC
>Ga0115005_10005299_pt1 | contig 10210 bp, 7 predicted proteins | sample ArcOceMetagenome_FD_87163 | JGI IMG/M metagenome (GOLD analysis project Ga0115005, IMG submission 87163) | Marine eukaryotic phytoplankton communities from Arctic Ocean - Arctic Ocean - Greenland ARC118M Metagenome | ecosystem: Environmental > Aquatic > Marine > Oceanic | place: Arctic Ocean...
GAGCCACCCGGCATCGAGACCGGGCGCTTCTTCCGCGCGGCGGAGAGAACGGCTGTCCATGCCGGGACCGAGGTCGAATTGATATTGAAGCCACCCTCGGCGATCAGGTTGGCCGCCGCCTTGAGGTGGGCGTCGGTAGTTGGGTTCGCCCCGTCCATGAGCAGATCGACGGCGGCGGTGGAGGAATCGGTGCCGGCGGAACGGTACGGCCGGTAGGCGGCGACGGGCAGTGGCTTGGTGCCGTTGTAAAAGTTCGAAACAACATCGCGTAGGGAGTGCTCTGATCCATACTGGCGGAAAACCGGACCTTCCTGCGCCGCCATCGAGGAGAAGAAGTAGTCGTCAAAGAGAAGATGGTTGGCCACGTAGCTGCGATCCACCGTGCGGGCCGGAGCGTGATCGGTGGTGTAGTCATCGTTCACAAACCAGGACACATTCTGATAGAGGTCTCCAGCCGCGTCGCCCCCCTGGGTTTGTACGTACTTGCCGAGGTGGAAGGGAAAGGACCTGCGCTGGACCTCGTCGGGATACAGCCCCGGAGAGGCGAAGGAGTTGCCGATGGCGAGGTTCTGGAAATAGTAATTGCTCCAGTTCAGAGAATCCATCGGCAGCAGGGGAAGGTTCTGAAGCTGTGCTAGCGAGGTGATGGGCGCGAGCGGGATGGGGGCCGCAACGATGCGTTCCTGTCCGCCGGGGCGATTACTGGATCCGAAGAATGGTCGGTTCTGGAAGACGCCCTCGACGTTGTTCACCTGCTTAAAGGTGACGTTGTAGGGATGGGCGAAGAATGTCGTCGCCTCATCCACCCCACTGCGACTGTGCTTCGTGGTCGAGGTGGCCGCAGCGAAAGGATGAGCGGGAATGTTGTGGAGCCAGTTCTTGTTAGGAAGGAAGGTGTCGTCGAGGGGTTTAAGGCGCACGTCGAGCAAGAGGAAAGGCGTCGGGTTGTGGTTGAAGTCGCGGAGGGTGGAATTGGGTAGGTTCCACTGGGAAATCGTATCTATCTTCGGATTAGATGCTTCGTGACGCCAGGCGACCTGGCTGGAGAACATCTGCTGTGTGAACCGGTGCTGATGGCCGATGTGGGTGGGGCGGGGTTCCGCCCTGACCTCGAAGGTCATCTGCGACAAATTGCCGCCGAGGGAGGTTCCGTTGAGGATGTCGCCGCTTACTTCCCAGGTGGCGAGGGCAGAGCCGATGGTAATGCGGTCCTGCTCCTTGGCGTTGATCGTGCCGAGGTAGTGCCCGCGTCCGGGTTTGGTCGGGAGCCAGGTGGGCGCAGCCTCGTCCATTTCATACTGGCCGAACGCTCCCGTGACCGCCCCATCGTGGGAGAACAGGCGGGCCTCGCCCGGCGCCAGGGTGACGGCGGGCTGGGCACCGCCGATTGCGTTGCAGTACATGACGGCGCCCCTCCAACCCCAAACGAAAAGGCCTCGCTGGATACCACGGGCGGGATTGTGGCCGAGGTCGTGTTTGACGCCGTTTTTGTAAATGGTGTTTTCGAGCGGGAGGGAGGCCGTCGCGCAGTGCCAACCCTCGACCCTGAGAGGGACGTTGTAGGGGTTCCAGAGAGTGAGAACGGGATAGCTGTATAGGTAGAGCCGGTAGTCGTCGGTCTCCTCGATGCGTTGGGTGCCGAAGGAGATGAGCGCCTGTTTGCGTACAAGCACGGGGCTGAGGCGGAGGTTGCCATTGTTCCACCCGGGGTTCGAGATGGGATCCGGGGCAGGGGTGGTGCTTAGAATGGCGTTCAAGGGCAGGTTCTTGCGATTACCCATCTGCACCCGGTGCATGCGCGACCAGTGGTACAGGGTCTTCCATGGCAGAACGTCGTAGCGAAGCGGATCTCCCAGGCTCAGCATGTCGTTGGGCCCGAGGGGGGCTTGGGGAGGCCCCGTGGCTCCTTCGGCTCTGCCCCAGGGGTGGGACCAGTCGATGTCGTTGCGTTCGAGATAGAGGCTGAGATCCTGGCGCAGACCGCCCCGTGTAACACTGGCGAGCACGCTCTGCGGATAGGGTGAGATGTCGTGGAAGAACCTTTGTCCATCTCCATCATGGGGGTCAATCAGCTCAAGGGTGTTGCGGGTGACCAGCTTGTCGCTCGTCGGGGTATTGGCCGGGAAATCCGCGAAGTCAGTGAGCGCCTGCATACCGTGAGGACCGGGGGAGGCGAAGCCGGCGAGCAGATCGGCCACGGTGGCATCGTCCTCGCGTTCCAGTTCGTCGCGAGGATTGACGAGGGCCTTGCTATTCTCGTCGGCCACCCACCATGCTAGACGCCCGCCGTTTGCGGAAGAAATACGACCGGCGCGCACGGGATCTGCGTCCGGCGTATTACCCGGAGCCATGTCCACCGGATCCGACAGCACGCCCTCGGTGGCGAATGACAGGCTTTGTGCCTGAGCTTCATCGGAATTCGAAACCAACCAACGCCGGAACGACGGTTCGCGGGTGTAGTCAGGCGTCTCGTCCAAGGTTTCCTGGCGCGCATTCCAGACGCCGGTGAGGTGGCCGAGGTTTACCCCGTCCAGCTCCTCAGTCTCAGGAGCGGTATCAAGGATGGCGGACGGTGCGGTGATCCTCTGATCGGGGCCGACCTCGGACTGCAGCCGACCGATCGCCAGCATGAGTGCCAGCCGCGCATTGGCCTGGGCCTCCGCCACCGCCTGGGTATTGTGGTTACTCCGCGTCTCAATGGTACTCAGGCTCAACATCGCCAAGGCGATCATTACCAGTAGCACCATGATGAAAATCGTAGCAATCAAGGCGAACCCGCACGGGAGCGCCTTTGACGCCGTGTTTTCGTTCTTACTGGATCCTCTATGCATAGAAATTATTCTACCCGGTCCTTGTGTTAATGAAATGTAGTTACTTTGACAAATTCATGCAGAAATCCGACATTTTTGGCCGTGGAGGCTTCTCAGGAAAAGTCGGATTTCTACATAAATCCGACGGGTATAGTACATTCTATTCGTCAGGGTTATGGGTAATATGGTAGATAGTTGCGGGTGAGTATTCGATACAAACGTGGCTGATTTCAACTACCTAACACACACAAAATATGAAAATGACTACACTAACAAAAACAACACTACCCTTCGCTGCGGTAGCTCTTCTGGCGGCGACGTCGCAAGCGGCCACGACTTCCTTCGATCACTTCAGCACCGATCCAAATATCGGCAGCGAGTGGACGGAGTACACCTTCCACAACACCGACCTTATCACGTCCACATGGAATTCGATCGACCAGGATCTGGATTTTGTCAGTGCGGCAGGGTCAGCGGCGAATACTTCCCTCATCGGGCTCTATCGCACCGGTACCTCACGGTCAGCGACAGACGCCGTGACGGTGACAGTCAATTCGTTCACCCGGACAGGCGGCACTTTCGGCCAAGTAGGTCTGGTGATATCCGACGTCACGTCACCAACGCTCCTCGGTTCCGAGGAGAAATATGAATGGCACATTGGAGACTTTAATGCGGGTAAACAATTACGCTTGCGAAAAGATGTGGGCACCGGCAGCTTCGAGCTGTTTTCGGAAGCGTTCACTATGACCGGGTCGGTCAAGCTTGATATCGTGCGCGTCGGCGCTAACTATGAGTTCTATGCCAACGATGTGCTCAAGCACACGGCGAGTTCCTACTCCTCGGGTGTCCATGACACGTTGGTGAACTACCAGATCACCATGGGCGGAGACGGCCCCGCAACCGCGACCGTGGATAACTTCGGCGTGGTAGCCGTGCCCGAGCCATCCACCACGGCCCTACTCGGCCTCGGCGGACTCGCCTTGATCCTGCGTCGCCGTAAGTAACGACCGACTCACAAGTTTCAGGCCCGGCCCGCAGAAGTGCGGACCGGGCTTTTTTCATTTACGGGCTGTGTTACTGAATCCCGTTGGTATTCCTGGGAAGTTTCGTTCAGTCAGTATGCTCTGGATCGACCGGGTGCCGTCGAGGATGTAGTCCACGAGGGTTGCACCAGTGAGTTGGTTTAAACCGACAAATGCCTTGTTCACGCCCGTCATTCGGAGGGCGGTGTTCATGGCCGGGAGAACCTCGCGGATTTTGATCGCCTGGGCATGGACGGAACGGTCAGGAGATTCATGGAGGGCGTCCAGAGAGCTCTCAATATAATGCATGCCCAAGTAGAACCAACTCTGCGACAACCACCGCAGTCCCCTGCCCATTGACGGGTGGAGGGTTTCGCTTCGCGGGTTGAGGGAGTAGAGTTTGCGTTTGCCCGCCGCCTCGCTCGCGAGTAGGCCGGAAAGATCGAGTTCATTGAGAATCGCTTGCACTGACTTCGAGAACCAGCTGACATCGCGGGCGATTTCCGCAGCATAGCCCGCGCGGTGGGTGAGCAGCCACCCCAAAACCTCTGGCCTAGCACTGACTCCGAACAGAGCACGCAGGCGGAGGATGAATGCCTCGGGGGCTGCGCAATCCGGGGTCTGGCTCATGCCACGCGTCTGAAAGCCCTCCGGAACAAAACCACCGCCGGAAGGGGCCGAGGTTTTTGAAGCCCATTGATCCAGGGAGTTCCAGTTGCGGTAGCCGGCTTCGGTCATGAAGCTGGCGAGTTCACGCAAGCATTTGGTATCGGCCAGCTTTGTTGACAATTGTATGTTCTTGAGTCGCTGCAAGCTCACCAGCTTGCCGTTCCGCGTCAACCAGTCGAGCGCTTCTCCGGTGAGACGGGAGCCCGTGCTGCCGAAGCGCATAGTCGCGAGAAGGAGAGCCTCAGGATCAATCACGAACGGCACCTCGCCAGACCGCCCACTACCAGCCCCGCCCAGCACGATCCACTGGTCCCAGAGGAGGTCAATCAGAGCCTCTCTTAGCTTATTCTGTAATTCCTGTACTGAGTTCATCGTGTCCGAGTTTCTTGAGGACGCTATCCAGGCGCGTCCGGTTGCCTTGATTGATCAGTTGGCAGTGCTTTAACCACTGGACTGCCGCCTGCACCACATGCGCCGGGAGCGGATACGCCATAATGATCTCCCCATCGATCTCTCCACGACGGGCCAGCACATCCACGTCCTTGGTCGTTCGCCCGACGATCGCCGCAGCTTGCAGAGCTGACCCGCCGCAAACAATCAGATGCACCGGAGCCTGCCCAGCCTCCTCGAGCAGCTCTCCCAAAAGCGTGAGTGCCTGGTGAATATCTTCATGATTTAGCGCCATATGGATGGTTATACACCTAATATTGGATGTTTAAAAAATAATAATTAGGGTGTTGAGTGATTTATTATATTTTGGGAGGTGGAATAAGAGAGGCCGTAGCAGGCTGGAAAGAGCCTCGGGATCACGAGCGCCGAACAGGAGATCATGGCTGTGGCCTTTGAAAAATAGTCGGATTTATGCATGACTTTGTTGGTTAAAGTACATTCTCTTTTTATGGGTATTGTGTAAGGTGGCGTACATCTCTGCGAGGCATCTGGAAACAAAATCCATTTTGCGGTGGAAACCACGGCACAGCGCAAATTTTATTAATCAACCATGATCAACAACTCTTCACTCTTTTTGGCCCAATCATCATTCGGCCTGCACTACTGGGACTACATCGCTTTCGGACTTTTCTTTGTGATCCTCTCGGTGATCGGCTACAAGGCGGGGCGGGGCGAGCAAGCGACCGCTGAGGATTACTTTCTGGCGGGTAAAAAACTACCATGGTATGTGGTCGGCGGCTCGTTTATAGCGTCGAATATTTCCAGCGATCAGTTCATCGGCATGGTCGGTGCGGCGATGGTTTATGGCGTTTGTGTCTCGCTTTACGAGTGGGCAAATGTTGCCACCTTCGCGATCTTGATCTGGTTCTTTGTCCCCTTTCTGCTGTCCTCCAAGGTGTTCACTACCCCGGAGTATCTTGAGAAACGCTTTAGTCCCACGGTGCGCACGGTGTTTGCTGTGGTGACGATCATTAGTAATGTGGTGGCGTTCCTCGCTGCCGTGCTCTATGGCGGAGCGCTTGCCATTCACGAACTGTTCGGCTGGGAGCTGTGGCCATCGATCATCGGGCTCGGCATCGTAGCGGGAATCTGGGCGGTTTATGGTGGACTATCATCAGTGGCGTGGACGGATCTGTTCACCGTGGCGGTGATGCTGATAGGTGGCATCGTGGTCACGCTGTTAGGCCTGCAAGCACTAGCGCCCGAGGGCGGAGGTGTGGTCGATGGATTTGGTGTCATGATGGAGCGCAATGAGGCGACCACTGGCCAGTGGAAGGAGGCGGTACAGAGTAATACTCAGGAGTTAGCGGGGGGTGAGAGTTATAACCGATTGTCGGTGATTCAGCCGGCGAGTCACCCGCTCACACCTGCCATCGGAATGTTAGGTTTTCTGCTCTCGGTGAGTCTCTGGTATAACGTGCTCAACCAATTTATGATTCAACGCGTGTTAGGTGCCAAAGACATGTACCACGCCCGCATGGGCATCGTGTTCGCGGGCTGGCTGAAGGTGATTCTTCCTATCGTCACCATTATTCCGGGCATGATTCTTTTTGCGATGAAGCCGGAGCTGCTGATGCTCGAGCCTTGGGGAGATGTCAAACCCGCCGCTGACAAAGGCTATGTGAATCTCATCCAGGAGCTCATTCCAGCCGGTTTGCGCGGGCTGTTTCTCGCGGCCCTCTTCGGCGCGATCCAATCTACGGTCAACAGCGTGCTGAACTCAACCTCGACGATCATTACTTTCGATCTCTACCGCCGACTCTGGCGGCCGAAATGCTCCGACAAGGATCTCGTGAGGGTCGGTGTGTATGCATCGGTCATCGTGCTGGCCGTGGCGATCGTGATCGGTCGCTACATCAGCGAGCTTGGTGGTGGACTCTTCGAGTATGTGCTCTCGCTCTACGTGCTGTTCGCACCACCGTTCGCGGCGGTGTTCCTGCTGGGTATCCTGTGGCGCCGGGTCACGGCTCCGGCGGCGCTGACCACGGTCATCGTGGGCATGGCGGCAGGTCTCGGGATGAAGCTTTTCCTAGCAAGCGACGCGGACTATCCGCTGTGGCTCGCGTCATTTCCTAACCAGGCAACGATTCTCTATCTGATCAGCATCACGACCTGCGTGGGCGTCACACTGATGACCCGACCACCAAGACCGGAACAGGTCACAGACCAGCTCTGCATGAACTGGAAGAAGATGAACATTTTCAGCAACCTCGGCGACCGCTGGTATAAGAGCGTGGTCTTCTGGTGGGTGACCTACTCCATAGTGATCGGCCTGCTGATGTTGTATTTCTCAGGAGTATTTTTCCCATCAAGCGGTGGAAAATAAATTTTCAATCCATAGTAAAAATGGTAACACTTTAACAAAACAGTATACAAATTGATGACGAAAGATAAAATATCACAGGATGACAAGGTGATCGCCGTGGTGGGCTTGGGCCCGCTCGGGCGGGGCATCGCAGCGTGTTGTCTATCGCGTGGGTTTACCGTGATCGGGGTGGACCGTGAGCAGAAAAACCGCGACTTATTTAGAAATTTCCTTCCGGAGGCGTTGTCGCATTGCATAGAAGCAGGCGTCCTCGGGACCGGTGATCCCGAGGAATGGCAGGGCCGCTTGGAACTGTCCGGTGACCTTGCACCCATCGGTCGGGCGTGTCTCGTGATCGAGTCGATTGCTGAGGACCTGCCGATGAAAAAACAACTGCTACACGAGATGGAAGAAGTCGTTGGTGAAGGTGTTTATATTGGCAGCAACACCTCGGCATTTCCCGTGACCAGCTTGCAAGACGGATGCAAGCATCCCGAGCGGGTGTTCGGCATGCACTGGTCGAGTCACGGGCATGTGACACGCTTCATGGAGTTGACCCCTGGCGAAAAGACCTCTGCGCAGACGATGGCATTTGCCACCGCGATGGCGAAACGTCTTGGCAAGGAGCCAGCGGTCCTGAAGAAAGATATCGCCGGATTCCTATGCAACCGTATAGCTTACGCGATGTATCGTGAGGCTATGTATCTTCTCGAATCCGGGGTGGCGGATGCCGAAGCCATCGAGTGCTCGTTCCGAAACTCAGTAGGTCTATGGGCAGCGATGTGCGGCCCGCTACGGGTGATAGACGTGATGGGCGGCGGTGCATTCTATGCCGACTCAATGAAAGGCGTCCTACCAACGATGGCAAACTCTACCGAACTTCCAGACACGATGCAGACGTTCATTGAGCAAGATGCCAAAGGTCCGAAAAACAACATCGGGTTCTTTGATTACCAGAACGGCGACGCGGAGCGCTGGGCGGAGCGTTTCACTGCGGCGATTCTAACAACGAAGAAATATCAGGATCAGCATGTGCCCTGTGATGAACCGAAGGAAAGCTGTGAGCCGGTCATAACGCCGTGATTCCCTTTGGACAAATCGCCTCAGCATCTCCGGGCAACTGGATACCGGTGAGACACTGCGTCGGCTCTACGCCACGGATGCATCCGAGTATCAGAAAATGCCGGCCGGTGTTGTGTTCCCCAAGAACGCAGATGACATCGGGGAGACGATCCGGTTTGCCCAGCGCAACGAACTTGGATTGATCCCTCGCGCCTCACGGGATGTTTTATGGTCCGGACACGTTGGAGAATCGGATTTATCGCCATATTCTTCAGTGCACCGAGTCGAACATCGCCCAGCAGCGAGACCGTGACTTTGTTGTCGACGATCCCGGAGCCATCTTAGTCGTGGAAATCCGCCGCGATAACCGTGCCAACGCTGAGCAAGAGGTCGCGGCTCTTATTGACGACTGGAAAGCCCACAGCACGCCCTCCGACTGGGCTTACGGCAGCCTTCCCAACAGCATGTTCCAGGAAAAAAATCCCGGTGGGTTTCGCGACAAGACCGGCCTGATGCTGGACAAGGCGGCGATCATGGCACTCGCCTATCTCAAGCTCCACAAAGCCAGTGGCGAGGCTAGGTTTCTGAACGCCGCCGAGGCCATTGGTCAGACACTCAGCAAGCGGCAGCGGCCGAATGGCAGCTGGCCGTTCCGGGTCGATCCAAAAACCGAAAAGGTAATCGAGGAATACAGCAGCAGCGTGATTTACGCCGTGATGTTGTTTGAGGAACTGGATGCCGCTAACGGTAATCACCGATATAAAAAACATCGCGACCTCACCTGGAACTGGCTGCTCGACGGACCGATCAAGACCAAGGAATTCTGAGTATTCTATGAGGACATCGTGCCCAGCACCAAGGGGCGAACCAATTACGACTGCCTCGATACCATCCGTTACCTGCAAGCTAACAGAGTCAAGGGCAAAGGCTACCTGGAAATGGCGAAGGACCTCAACGTCTGGATCGAAAAAACCTTTCTCGATAAAATCAAAGGCTTCGAACCTGCCGATAGTAACGCTTGACTGGAAGTCTGCCTTTATCTAATTTAACGCTTCTTAAAAACTACTCTTTCTTTTTCACTATTGCGTGACTATCTTTAACGATCAATAATGTCTATAGAGACACCCCACAAAAAGCAAATTTCTAACCATAATATCTTATGAAACATCACCTTATTCAATTCATTATTCTAAGCCTTTTTTCCCTTCAGTCCTTCGCCGCCGAGCCCTTGTGGATTTGGAAGTCAGGCACCGTTGGTGAGGGAGAAGCCAACTTTAAGACTACCCTGACGCTCAAGGCGAAGCCCGCCAAGGCACCGTTAATCATTACCTGTGATAATTCTTTTAAGCTGAGCATCAATGGCAAAAAGGTTACCGCTTCTTCAGAGTGGCAACAGCCAGTAAAGATGGATATTGCGAAGTTCCTTCAGCTTGGAGTGAATCACATCCTCGTTGAGGCCGATAATGAGGGTTCGACAGCTGGTTTCATCATGTCGCTACAGGCTGGAAAGCAACGTCTAGTCACCAATAAGAGCTGGATGGCACAGTCCCATGAGGGCGAGTGGCATATCGCTACTGAAGTGAAGAAATATGGAGCGGCACCCTGGGGTAAAGTCTTTGATAAGTCAGTAGGTCCCAAGAAATCCGTCGCAGCGGCTTCACCAATAACCCTTCCGCTAACCACCCTTCCGGGCTTCAAGGCTGAGAAAATTTATGATGTGGTAAAAAAAGACCAAGGCTCATGGGTCGGAATGACAGTTGATCCTAAAGGGCGTATCATTGCGACAGATCAGTATGGCGGAATTTACCGAGTGACTTTGAAGCCTGAAGTTTCAGTCGAGAAGCTAAAGGTAAAGGTCACTGGCGGTCACGGCGCTCTCTACGCATTTGACA
>Ga0115005_10005301_pt1 | contig 10208 bp, 10 predicted proteins | sample ArcOceMetagenome_FD_87163 | JGI IMG/M metagenome (GOLD analysis project Ga0115005, IMG submission 87163) | Marine eukaryotic phytoplankton communities from Arctic Ocean - Arctic Ocean - Greenland ARC118M Metagenome | ecosystem: Environmental > Aquatic > Marine > Oceanic | place: Arctic Ocean...
GCTAAAATTTGCGACGGAATGGGGATCAATTCTTGACCGCTGGCTTGTGCTTTGAGCTGAATTTGGCAAGAGCATTCTAGTAAATACATGCCCAAAAATGCATCGGCAACCGTTCCCGCACACGTTAACAACCCATGATTCCGCAAAATCATGAAATTGGTGTCACCCAAATCAGCCACCAGACGTGACTTTTCATCAGGATTAAGCGCCACACCTTCATAGTCATGGTAAGACAATGAAGAAAGTGCAAACAAGGATTGCTGACTTAGAGGCAACAAGCCTTGTTTAGTTGCAGACACCGCGATACCCGCAGCAGTATGCAAGTGCATGACACATTGAGCATCCTCACGTGCTTCATGCACCGCACTATGAATGGTAAATCCTGCTGGATTAATCTCATAATCTGAGTCCATCACTTTATTACCTTGAAGGTCCACTTTGACCAAACTCGAAGCAGTGACTTCTTCAAACATCAAACCATAAGGATTAATTAAAAAATGATGTTCAGGCCCCGGTACGCGAGCGGATATATGGGTAAACACTAAATCATCCCAACCAAACATGGCCACAGCACGGTAACTCGCTGCTAAATCGACTCGAGCTTGCCATTCTTGCTCACTGACATGTTGTTTTACTGAAGCTGCCATTTGATCCATTTCCAGTTGAATATTAATTAGCTTAAGATAAACTATCGAGCATAACTTAAACTGTCGCCAATGTGACAATTGATACTCTTTATGCAATCAGATAACGTCCGACAAATCCTTTCACAAAATGTGTGGTTTGCTTCTTTGCCAGACCCCTTAGCCGATAAGTTGCTTGAAAAAAGTAAGGTGAAAGTCCTTCACGACCAACAAATGTTGCATCAAAAAAATGACTCTGCGGACGGATTTCATTGTGTGCTTACCGGTAGAGTGCGTATCAGTAATTTCACAGTTGAAGGTAAAGAGCTAGTATTAACGTGGATCCAGCCAGGAAATTGGTTTGGCGAAATTTCATTAATCGATAGTCAACCTCGCACCCACGACGCACACGCTGAAGGCTCAACCACAATATTGAAGGTACCGACTTCCGCTTTTGAACAATTATTCAAAGAACACCAAGATTGGTCCCAATATATTATGCGCCTACTGTGTCAAAGAGTCCGCGCCACGTTCAGTCTGATAGATGAAACTGGCTGCCTATCATTGAAAGGGCAATTATGTAAAAGGTTAAGTATGATGCATCAGGGCTTAGAAGAACAACAATCAAAAAGCTTGCAGATTAAGATTTCTCAAGATGCGTTAGCGCGACTTATTCATAGTTCAAGGCAAACAGTGAACAAAATTTTACAAGGTTTACAAACAGACAAAGTCATCGTATTGCGTTATGGAAAAATCATTATTTTAGACAGAAGAGCCCTTGAAACATTAAGTCAGATTTAACAGTAGAGGCTTTAAAGTACCAAATTAACAATCAAAACCAATATACCAATCAGCCCTAACACAAACAAAACACCGACTATTACAAAAGGTACAAAAGACGGTTGCTCAAAATCGTGCTTATAGTTGGCATCACTTTGTACGCCCAACACACTTGCAGCGACGCTTTTAAAGACTTGCCATAAATTAGTTTTTACCATCTATGTTTAATTCCTGTGTGTGTAAACCTACTCACTTGTGTTAAGCAACCCTTTTCAACTTATCAACTCGATGCAAAGTGTGCCATATCTAGGGGCAGAAGTAATGATAGTTTTAGGCTCTGCTGAGGGAGTGACTCTATTTATGACGGTACCAAACAGTAGCCACAAAATACATTCAACGAAACGGTAGCGCTAATTTTTTAACTTGTTCTGCACTTGATTAAAGGGTCGTTGGCGATTGCTTCAATTTATGGCAATCGCTATGCTATCAGCACGTGTGTGGTGAGTAGTAACAGATTCTTTAGCTCTGAATAAAAAACAAGGCACATTTCGCACCATCATCCCGCGCGGCTGCCGTGTACACTTTATAAGGGCAAGCTAAAGCTGTTGTGATTTTTTCTAACAAATCTTGGTGAACATCCGAGACTGATGCACGCGGAATGGCCCACAGGGTGAAATATAGGGACATATTTCATAAAACAAGCCGCTTAATGTTTGGCATACCAACTTACTCACTTTGCAGCGACGCAACTGTGGGTTGTGAGCGCATAATCAAACACGCTTTACTGTGTTTATCGATAAAGCCAACAATAGATTGGTACCGGGCAAGATGGACTAAATGAAAGGTGATATTGAGAATATGTTGTACTTTAATAATGCCAATATTACTGAATGTTCATCTCACAAAACCGCATCATGACTGGCAAACATATCTTATTCAGCTAAAAGTACTGGAAAAGGTACGGCAAAAAGTAAAAACTGGGTTTTGCTGATTAAGGCGATATTGCAGCTACTAGATACATTTGCCGTCAATGGTAATGATAATGATAAGAATTTATTCTGACACTATTAATACTACTATGGCTGTTCAGTTAATTTATTAGACAAATAAGTGTAATTTAACTATGTCAGAAATCTATATCACCGAAGATGGTAAAGTCCGATGTGCTTGGTGTCAGGCAACGCCTCAGTATGTTGAGTATCACGAGAATGAGTGGGGCTACCCCGTTACCGATGATCAGCGACTATTCGAAAAAATCTGTTTAGAAGGATTTCAGTCTGGTCTGAGCTGGTTAACTATTTTGATAAAGCGCGATAATTTCAGAGCCGCTTTTGCAAATTTCGATTTTAACCTTGTGGCTAATTTTACCGATAATGATGTTGAGCGTTTAGTGCTAGATGCTGGCATAGTTCGCCATCGCGGTAAAATTACTGCCACCATAAACAACGCTAAACGCGCGCAAGAATTGATGACAGAATTTGGTTCTTTAGCTCATTACTTTTGGCGATTTGAGCCAACGCGTGATGAGACTATTGCCCCAGATTTTATGGCGACATGCAAAGAATCCATCGTTTTATCTAAAGATTTAAAAAAACGCGGCTGGAAATTTATTGGCCCCACTACTATGTACGCTTTTATGCAAGCAATGGGGATGGTGAATGATCATGCCCAAGGCTGTGCTTTAAGGTTAAAAGCGATGCAACAAAGGGCGGAGTTGGTTCGTCCCTAGACTGAAGGACTTTGCTTAAGCGGCTCTATGATAACTGGCCTGTTCATTTCCTGATTGTTAGAAATTACAACGCAGCAATATGCAATAAGGTTTCAGGATGAGATTGTACTAATTTCAACAAGGTTACTGCTTGTCTGTTGGGCGCACTGCGCCCTTGCTCCCAATTTTCTAATGTTCGCACTGATGTGTGCAGATAATTAGCAAATACCCCACGAGACATATTAAATTTTTCACGAATAGACAAAATTTCATTTGGTGAAATCATCAATTCATCGGCTATTACTACTTCGTGCGTTTTTAAGGTTAACTTCCCCTCACTATGCTCTTTTGCCTCACCAAGAGAAGCTGTTAGTTCTGCAAATAAATCACGTTTGTTCATGTTTCCACACCTCCATAAAGTCTTTCAATTGTTTCTTTTGAAAACTTGTTAAATCAGATATTTCATTTTTGGCATATATGGTCAGCAAATAGAAACGATTGTATTGGTCAAAGTAGTAGTAAATCACTCATGCTCCACCGCACATCCCCTTCCCTTTTGCCGCTACTCGAACTTTTCGTAACCCGCCAGCACCTTGTATCACATCCCCTTTCTTTGGTTCTGCTAACAATGAACATTGAAATATTTGATAATCATCGTTTGATAGATACTCAGTAGGATGCCTTTCAAAAAGACTTGATTAGACAAATATTGATTTCATAAATATAATATACGTTTAAAGCGTATAGATGACAAACAATCTTTTGCTGAGTTAATAGGACATTTCGATAACTGGAACGAGAATTCGCGTGTTTTTCAAGAAATTAAAAGCATGTGCCGTACACACTGGGATCCATTCCTGATTTCAAACAGCGTCCCGCGCGCTACTAAAGTTTTTAACCGCACAAAATGGCTTAGTTTATGTGCGCCAACCGCGTTGTTGCTAAAATGTGTTCTCTCCAACTTCCGCTCAAATGACTTCTCTGTTATTTGCCCCTAAAATTAGCTTTTTTGTGCTGAAACGTTAAATATGGTGTAGGCAGTGGCTAGCCACCAAAAATGAAAATTAAGGAATTAGAAAAGTTCTTTTTTAAATAAATAGTTATCGAGGCTGCTATCCTAATTTATCCGCGTAATATATTGATTTAAATGTGTTTTCACTGATTTTTACAATGGGGGCCTTGATGTGGGTAAAGGTTTTTATCACCCAGAATCGGAAGTTCAAGTTTGCCTCTTTCAGCTTTTTGCCGTCGGTATTTTGATATTATGCAATTGAAAAATAAATAGTTAACATATTGATAGCATTATCAAAAATGACAGCGTACATTTATGCAACAGAAGTAGGTATCCCTAGCAAGGCTAGAGTGCAATTCTGACAATTGATGGTACTTAATTACAAAAACATATAAAGGATATATGACATGAAAAAAATGATAGTCCGACTCGCGGCAGCAGTAGCTTTAGTCAGCATGACAACTTTTGCAATGGCAGCCGACTGGAACAAAGAACAGGCTACGGTTTGGTCGGTAGTTACACAATCTTGGGAAGATGAAGTTGCTAAAAATGGTAACTGGCCAACAAATTATGTTCACAAGGACGTAGTGGCTTGGGGTGAATCATGGCCTCAGCCCAGAGAAGCAGAGTCTATGGCTAAATGGTCACGATTTGGCGAAAAAACTGACACAACCCTTATATATGAATTATTTCCTGTATCTATCGTAGTGGTAGGAAGTACCGCAATTGTTAACTATAACACGGTTTCAGTAGGCAATAACTATGAGGGAAAGCGTGAGCGATCGACACAAGGCCTGATTGAAACTCTGGTATATGATGGTAAGAGCTGGAAGTTCCTGTCTTTGACTAGCTTTGAGATTAACTCTGAAAATTAGCCAACCAACGAATGCATGAAGAGCGGATTAGCCCTAAACAAATCAACGGGTTTGTCTGTCTCTTCTTTTGTTAGGAATAAATGGGATCAGATCTAAATTAATAAAATTTTTCTTCTTTTTTCCATCCGACTGGCCAGCCCCTGCTCCCTTCCTTTAGCTTTTTTCTGTAAGGTCTCCACCCCCTTCAACAAAACGTTTACTTCCGAAAACCAAACCTTTATTTGCCGATTGGCGGATATCGTCCAGTAATTGTCCTTTCACATGCTCGTTAAACAAAAATTACGGTGGGTGTTTGAGTAACCTGATTAGTCATCAAGACCCAAGCATGAATAGCGACGTAGAATTTATCAGCATACTCCTCAACCATGTGACATAGGCTTTCATATCACCAGTAAAGATCACTTGCCGGCTGTTACCCCGTCGAATAACATGTTCTGGCACGCCAACCAGTGAGACTCTTGGCTTCCTCAGCATAAGAATAACTTAGTTGATGAGATTCAATTAAGTTAAGCCTTTAATCTGGATCTGCCCCCTTTTATTAATTTATCATCCAATGCACATCACATTTACTTAGTAGAAACCGCCTTGTCTAATCCATTCCCCTGTAACCTAAAAAAACGTGCAAGGTAAACCACGCAATTAAAAGTGAGTTTGCCACCCTAATTCAACAACATTGTTGGTCTGTCGGTCAAAAGGCAAGCGCCCAGACGAGTAACTAACGAATAAACCATTGGTACCACTAAGACTGTAAGTCTTGAACTGGTAGCTATCTAAGTTGCCATTTTTTACTATTTCGGAAGGGCTGAGCTCTTTGTAATAACGATAGTTGAAGGTAAATACGATGGGTGTGCCGCTAATTTCTGTTAACGGAGCCCATAGTGAGACTTCACCTGAAAAGCGATAATAACTGGTATTATCGCCTGCCAGCGCTCGCGGTGTTTTATTATTCGGGTCAATGGTATCTACGCCCAAACGAACGGCGGGTGTCACACTTAATGCGCCTAACCAGGAGTTGTCGCCCCAGTCTTCATATTGGGCAAAAACAAAGGCACTGACTTTAGTTTGCGTCGCTTTAAATTCTTGATCGGCTTCATAACCAAGGTCGACACCGAGCTGGTAATTTTGATAAGAGTTTAAAAACTCGCTGGTACTGGCCAAATAATTGAGCCCTTTCTCATTAGCCTTACAGTTTTCTGGGGTTAATTCAGTCACTCCACCTCCACATTGAGCCGCAGCCAAACTCAAATCAGATAGAGCCTTCGCAAACTCCTCGCCGTGCTCAGGAATATCAGTGAACCAGTTGCCGTTAAGGGTAAGTTTAGCCTCAATGAAGTTGTGGGGGTTTTTGGCGGCGTCTTGAGTCAGGGTGCCCGTTGCCTTAAAATCGGTGGCAATACTGCGATTCCAACCATTTTTCGATTCGATTCTCTTCTTATTAATACTGTGGGCATACTCAAAAGTAACGGCGAGTACATTGTCGCCGTCTTCCACGTCCAATGACTTGAACTTAAGACCGATAGGAGGTGTCTCTCCAAAGGCTTTATTTAAGGCTGAGTTTAAGAATTGTGGTTGGGCAAAACCTTCCTTTAAGCCTTCTTTAAGGGCATTTTTATCTACTTTATCCCATGATGCCGATTCTGCGGCAGCCTTAACAAGAGCAGTACAACTTTCCGGCGGTAGAGCCGAAAATTTATCGCATATTGTCGCTGAATGTTGCTGCAAATTTTGCTCTAAGATGTCGCTAAAGATATTAGGTTGAGCTACTGCAGAAAAGGCGGGGACTAAAGTTAATGCGCAGATTAACTTCATGATTATGTTTCCCCAAGAAAATGATATGCCTCATCAACCGGGTCACCCAAGTCTTTTAGTAGCTTCTCAGGATCCTTTAATACTGCATATATGCTGTCTATCGCATTTTGCTGGGAAATACCCTCTTCATACTTGGCTCGGTATAAACTGGTCATTGCATCGTCGACCAATTGAGCATGTGCAAGCGCTTTATTGTTAGTCATTTCGACACTTTCACCCGAAGCAGATTTAATTAAAAACCTTGTTGACCATTCTCCAGAAGGGTGAAAAGGTGAGCTTTTTTGACCCAAATGCCATTTTTCAAAAAACCACAAACTTGTGTGCGCGCGATTGTTGTTACTCCAGCTCATTGTAATAGTCCTTTTGTTGTTATATTTAATTCACTTCCACTGTACCTCAGGGTCAGGTCTTCAACTTTGTGCAAAATACAAGACCTAACCCCTCTAACTAAAATCATACACTAACCGAGTAGAAATGGAATTACACTTGGAGTGGAATATTATCCACCAGTCAGTTTGGAATTATAAAGACAGATATGGACGCTCCCGTGATGTCAACGTATTACTTATCTCTTCATGCTGATTTTCAGCACAAATTACGTTCTTAATTAGCTTATACCGCTAGTCTGTTGTGCTATAGGTAGTCTCAACCTGCAGGGTCACAGGGTCAGGTTCGTTGAAAAATAGAAATCAGATGAGAGATTGGATCACCGTATTTTAGTGACAACTCCTTTACCCGATTAAACGCAAGGTGTTCTAATTCCGAATTACTTGCTATACCTATTCGTATCCCTATCCATAAAACGTCAACACTTGTTCAAGTAATCATCGAATTTTTAGATTTATTGATATACTAATGGCAACATATTCGACAGAGCAGACATACTGTACTTACTATATGTGTTATCAGTGTTGTGGTATTAATGTTGTCATCTAATTCATTACCTATTAAGTCTTTAGCCAATTATTGAATGGATTTTTTTACCTTAGGTTTAACATTAACAGGGGAATTACATGACCTCAAAGCTTCCTGATAAAAGGTCGAGCGCCCAAGATGTTCAGGCATTTATTGGTAAAGTCAAAAACACACCGCTGGCCACTGGTGTAGGCAAGGGCAGATTAATATTTGCAATGGATGCCACGGCAAGTCGTGAGCACTGCTGGGATATGGCGAGTCAACATCATGCGGCTATGTTTGTAGAGGCATATAAGGTAAGTACACTGAATGTGCAGCTTTGTTATTATCGGGGGATGGGTGACTTTACAGCGCTTCAGTGGACACGCAGCGCGGATGACATTAAACAAGCCTTACTGTCGGTGCGATGCCTAGCTGGACAAACCCAGATTGCCAAAGTACTCACGCATGCATTGTGTGAGACTCGCACCAGCAGAGTCAACGCGCTGGTATTTGTGGGTGACTGTGTTGAAGAAAACCCGGATACACTTGGCGCCTTAGCAGGGCAGTTGGGCATACTCAACCTACCTTTATTTGTTTTTCAGGAAGGAAAAAATCCAAAGGTTGGCAGTATCTTTTCACAGCTAGCGACATTGAGTGGCGGCGCACATTGCCAGTTTGACCAAGGCAGTGCTAGACAGTTAGGTCAGCTGTTAGCAGCGGTTGCGGTGTATGCGGCGGGCGGTAAACCTGCCCTAGAAAGTCATTTATTGAGTCAGGATAAGAGCGTGCGCCGGTTATTGCAGCAACTGAAATAATCATGATTAGATAGCCGCCAATAATCCAATTATTCCCACGGAAATAACCACACCGTAAATGAAAATATGATGGGCTTTGCGGCTTAACGGGTAATTCAAATAAGTGAACACACTATGTTAGTATTTGTCGCTTTAATAGCGGTTGTCATCATCGGTTATATCTCAGTGGGATATATTCAAACGCTGAAACAGGAACAAAGAAAAAAAGCCGGTGCGAAAGTCGGTGTGCTCGCGTTTATCTCGGGGCTGATCTTACTAACGGTTACTGGGAAACTTTATATTTTAGCAGCACTGGGAACAGGTTTGATTGTATTGGCTAAGCGCTTGTTTCCCTTTTTACGTTACTTTCCGCTTTTTCAAGGTCTTTTCCAGAAAGCTAAAACTAAACACAGTGCGGGTTCATCCAAGCATTCTACCGTTGAAACCAGTTTACTCAAAATGACCCTCGATCATGAAAGTGGTGAAATAGAGGGTGAATTATTGGACACGGTTAGCGAGGGTAAATATCTGTCTGAATTTGAGCTGCCAGATTTAATATCTCTGTATATCCTAGCGGGTAAGCAATATCCTGATTCTATTGAGATTTTGGCTACCTATCTTGATCGCAAATATGGTACTGACTGGCGCGAAGCTGCCAATGCAGGAAAGGGTTCTCAAAAGAACGGGCAACACTCTCACGAAAGCGATAGCATTGAGATGACTATCATTGAAGCTTATGCAGTGCTGGGTCTTGATAATAACGCAACGGAGGCAGAGATTATTGCCGCCCACCGCAAACTGATGTTGAAGCTCCACCCCGATAAGGGTGGAAGCAATTATCTGGCAACAAAAATAAACCAGGCTAAAGATTTACTCGTGAGCAGCAAGGACAAGTAAGCGTTAACCGCTCATGTTTCTACATTTGTGCTGTCTAGCACTTATTTGGACGCAGTGCTTCAATAATCAAAGGGTATTTAAGAAGTCATAGTTGACTTCCATCATCGTCATAAAAGCATCAACACTACCTCTATCATCATTGATAAAATTAAAGGTAGTACTGTAACGATTGCAATAAATTATTGTGGGCTGTAATGGTAATTTACAGCCGAACATCTTTGCTAAAAATCAATAGATAAAAGGGGGCAAGATCCGAATTAAGCAGATTGATTTTTTCGTCATCCAACTGGCTGGCCCTGCTTCCCTTCCTTCCACTTTTTTTGGTGTAAGGGCTTCAATTTCTTCAACAAATCGTTCACTTCCTAAAGCCAAATCTTTATTCGCCGCTTGACGGTTCTGTTAATTTGCCTATTCGCTGTTAATTCGCGTTTATACTTAAGCGGACTTTATAAGTGATGACAACAACCAGTTGACAGTTATCGTGTATCTATGTGAATGTAATACTGAATTTGAATAAAATTCGAGTGATTTAGGTAAGGGTTTAAATCTAAAAAATAATTCATTAAAATCTAAAGGACATAAAAAATGAAAAATGTATTGGTAACATTATTACTCACCGCGTTCAGTTTTACAGCGTTTGCACAGGACAGACTCGAGATTTACCAAGACTATGATTTGGGTACAGAAATCACAGTCATGACTACGGTAAAGATTGACGCAAATATGGAAGATATTTACTTGGCTGGTTTACGCAATAGTTGGGTAAAAGCAGTGAATTTGCAAAAAGAACTAGGGACAATTAAAGATTGGAAA
>Ga0115005_10005303_pt1 | contig 10206 bp, 19 predicted proteins | sample ArcOceMetagenome_FD_87163 | JGI IMG/M metagenome (GOLD analysis project Ga0115005, IMG submission 87163) | Marine eukaryotic phytoplankton communities from Arctic Ocean - Arctic Ocean - Greenland ARC118M Metagenome | ecosystem: Environmental > Aquatic > Marine > Oceanic | place: Arctic Ocean...
ACAATTACAGTATCATTAGGAAACCTTTCTTGGTATAATCTCGCAGCTTCTGGATCAAGTTCTACAGCTGTAACTTCTATATCTTCTTTTACTTCATTCCACTTGTATCGGTTACCACCTAGACAAGCATATAAGTTTAGTATCTTCATATTAATATGCTCTTTCGCTTAAACCATCAGATGATTCTATAATTTCACATCTATCTTCTATAACTTTACTTTTCCAAACCCATGACTTTTTTAGTGAGTTTATTTTTTCAAACACTTCTTTAATTTGTTTTTTTGGCAAGCCTTCAACAAGAGATAATAGTCTCTCTTCATCTGTTGTAAAAGCTGCTTTCTTATAATTTAATTCTTGTATATTAGTTTTTAATTGATAATTTAATTTTGACACCTTTTTGTATTGCTTTTGCAAATGATGTATTTGGTCAATTTCATTGTAGTCAATAGCTTCATCATTTTTAAATTTGAAACAAGAGGAAATTGCTTTTAACTTCTCATTTTTTTTAATATAAATAGGATATTTTTTTATGGCATGGATAACTGTTGCGTGATCCATTGATTTACCTTTTGATTGAAAAAATTTAGCAATGTCTATTAAGGTCATGTGCATCTTTTTTCTAAATATGTAACAAGCTAAAGAGCGAAGCTCTACATACTCTGTTACTCTTGTGTTTTTAAAAATATCAAGACCAGATATTTTGATAATTCTTTCTGATATTTCGTTTAAGTTTTCATTCATATTTTAAAATGGTATATCTTCTAATTCTATTTCTTTTACTACTGTATTTTCTTTTGTTGAAAGGCTAAACCACTTCACTCCGTTAGAGCTGTTCTGGTCAAAATCATAAGATTTATAAGCTGCATACTTTTGCACCCATCTATTAAGAGTATTTCTCTTAAAGATTTTATTGTTATAATCTTGGTTATCGTTTATAAACTTCTGGAAGAAGTCAGACTTTAAGATTCTATTATTTAATATTATGTTGTCATCTTCTACCCAGTCAAAGAAGTCCTTAGAAGTCTGTGCTATAATCTTACGTTGTTTTAAGTTTTTGGCTTCATGCTTAATTAAACCTAATTGCAAGTATTGTTGTAAGCAGTACACCATGTAGCTATCAAACTTCTCAAACTCTTCTACACTCCAATCATCAAATAGCTGCTTCCCAAACTCATCATAGGGTGTAAGGTCTTTACCATAGTATTGAGCTATCTCTATTTCGTGCCTTCTTCTATCATGTGAGTTTCCATCTCCTTTTATTACATAGTTTGTAGAGATAACAATCTTTGGAGAATCTTCTACAGATAGTCTTATAGCATCTTTGTTCTTACGTTCTATTGTTAATCCTTCGGTTACTAAAGAGAACTTACTCTCAAAATTGAATCCTTTTACTACATCATCCCACACTAGTATCTGAGAATCTAAAGAGACTGTCTGATATGGAAACCCTTTCTTGTCATCAAAAGACTTACCATCTAGTATAGATGTCTTTCTAATTCTTCTAATACCTTGCACTAATAAAGATTTTCCTGTTCCTCCTTCTGGATTGTCAGATATTACTTCATCATTTAAGATAATAGCCTTGTTGTTCATCTTATTCTTATAAGTAGATATAAGATATCCAAGGACACACTCTAATGCTTTAGGACTCTTATTAGAGATGTTAGATATAAATGTTTGGTAGTCGTTCTTGTAGTTATTGTGTTCAACATAATTTCTTTTAAGTATTTGTGACTCCCACACAAATCCTTCTACATCCATAAAGCCAACAAGATTTTTAGAGTCTTTTGTTACTTCTAAGATTCCATTCTCATATACAATAAAAGATTTGTTCTTTTCATCTCTTAGCATTGGAAGCTCCTTTGATTCCAGCATCAATAAATAGCTTTCGTTAAATAGTAAATGATAATTTACACATAGCTTCCAAACACTAAACTCTTGTTTTCTTAATAAATAGTTAAGCACATAATCTTTTATCAACTCTATTGATGTCTCTCTAACTATATTACTTTTAACATATACCCAAGTAGGTTTCAAAGAACCCTTTGGGAAGTATTTTTTAAATCCTTTACCTTCTAAGAAAAGTTTGTATTTATAAGCATTAATTTTTACATCTCCTTTTTTATCTAAAAACCAAAACTGAGGAAGTTCTTTCTCTTCTTTTAAAATTTCATAAGTCTCTTCTGTAATCTTATGAGTTTTTAGTACATAATCTTTTCCGTTCTTTAAATCACTTTTTACTCTAGCTACCTTATCATAATCTTCAAAGTATTTACTATTTTCATCTCTTGTAGAGTAAGCACTCTTTATAGAGTTTAGTTTAGACTTTTCATCTTTACAATTACCATTTACTATATTGGTCATGATCCATGTCTCAGCTATTGACTGAGCCACACCATACTCACACATTGCACCAGCAACATCAAATACATAATTATTCATCTGACCTTCTACAAATGACTTTTGCCAGTCAAACTTCGCTATTCTTGATATTACTTTATCATCTGATTCTAGTTTTATTGTAGGAGGTTTAGAAGCATAAGAAAAGCCTTCATCAACTACTTCAGCTTCAAATAAATCAGCATCATAGTTCACATAGATATTTGGATCATAAGACTCAAAACATACTCTATCTACATTAGAGTTAGATATATCAAAATAATCGTATTTAAACTTCTTTTGAAAGGCTTTAAAGTATTGGGGATGTGTTATCTCATCTAATGTATCTGGAACTCTTACAACTCCTTTTATACCATTTCCAGAAGGAGATATAAAAAGCAGTACAAAATGCTTGTTTGATTTTAATAGTTCAAGATGTTCATGTAGTGTTTTGGTGCTTGGATATTTGTCAAAATCCAATACCATAAGTCCAGAATGTTTCTTTAAACCTTTTCTGTTCCTTTCTGAAAACTCTCCAGAGAAAATAATAGAAGGTAGTTTTTTCTTTACCTCTTTATTACCTTTTCGTATAAGTTCTATCTTTTCTTTAGAAGTTCCAGTTTTTATTCTCAGAACAATATCCTCTAAAGTTAAATCAAAGGGAACATCAGTAGACTTAAACAAATCTTTAAAAACTGATATTTTATTGTTTTTCATTTTTTTGGGTTTTTACTTTCGCACTTTCGCACTTTTAAAAGCTCTGTAAGTACTGATTTTACTACATAGTCCGAAAGTTCGTTTTATTTCTTACCTCTATGGGGTTACCCCTACTTTTTTATTTAATTAGGGGTGGTCTAGGTAGCACGTTTTATTTCGCACTTTCGGACTGATTACATTTTGTCTAGTATAGACACAAACTCTTGGTTTGTTATCACATGAATAGTTTTTACCTTATTGTTCATCCAATTCATAAATGACTGCATACGTTTAGTTTTCTTGCTCATAATATTATTTTAAATGCTTCTTCTGCTTCGTCTATTAATTCTATCAGTTCAAACAAGTTGTCTGTACTTAATTTTATCCATTTAACGCTTGATGCATTAAGCTCTACACATCCATCATTTAAAAAACCACATTCAACAGCATCTGCTTCAGCATCGAAGATGTATGTTTCAATAAAATGATCTGCTTGATTTACTTTTAATCTGCTCATAATATTATTTTACGATTAAAGAACTTTTAGTGTAACTTACTTTAGGTACTTCTACTTCTTCTCCATCTTCAGATCCTACAAGTAATCTTCTTTGAATAGCTAGATATGCTTGCTTGCTTCTCTCTTCTACCTCTTTCTTTTTTCTCTCCAGCTCTTGCCATTCTTCAATATGTTTAAAAGAATATCTGATACCTCCATTTCTTTTCTCAAATAAGAATCCAGAATCTTCAAAAGTTTTCTCAGAGTACAAGTCAGCCTCATTAAAAGCTATCTCTTCTATTTGCTTAACAGCTTCATTAAATAGTGCTTGGCATTTTTTTAGATTACCATAAGTAGAGAGGGCAGCAATATTGCCCTCTTCTACTTCTGTTAGTAATTCAGCGACCTCATTTTGTCGCATTTGAAAGAATAAATCTTTAGACATATTAAAAGTCTAAACCATTAATATTTCCAGTAGCTACAACTTCTTCAGCTTCTACTTCAATCTCTTCTGCTTTAAAGTATTTGTTCATGTACTCTTGAAGCTGAGTAGCTTTTTCTTCTACCAACTTATACTCTGTATCAGATAAAGAGATATTAAAAGCAAAGTTTGGTGTAGAGTATTTAACCATACCCTTCTGATGATCGTTTGAACTCTCTATAGATACCCATTCATCAGCCAATCTTTTCCAAGCTCCTTTCTCTATGAAAGTCGACCATTGAGATACACAAGCACCTTTAAAAGAAATATTGATTAATTCCCATTCGTTGGTAACTGCATAGATTGATTTGTGATAATTACCTCCAGCAGCATTTACAGCTCCCTTGATGTCTTTGTAAAGACCTTTGGCAATGATTCGCCCTTTAAAAGTTCTAACTTCCATCTCTTCTGTACCAATTTGCAATACCTCATTTGAGTATATTCCAGTCTGGTCAGCATCAGAGAATCCAGAAATCTTGTGATACTCTTCTAGTACCATAAAAGTTAGTGGAAGTTTTACCTCTACATTTTGCTTGTTGTCTTTGTCATAATAAGAAAAAGACTTGTTGTTACTTTTCCACTCCAAAAATTTGGAAGTTGGATTCACATTTGTTGTTACTTCTCTTTTTAGAAATCCCATTTTAATAATTGTTTTTAATTACGATAAAAATCTGTCGTTACCGCATCGACATCAATTTCTTGTTGTGCTTTTTGTATTTCTATTTTTGTAAACTTTTTTTTATTCTGTATGATGTACTGAGCTAATTTTTTACGAGGTTTTTGCATTTTTATATTTTTAACATTTTTCTAACCAGTACAACTGCTTCTTGTTTTGATAATATTTCGTTCTTTTTTTTCTTAGTAAAACTTGGAGAATCCCCTAGAACTGATCTAGCCACACTCTTAGCTTCATCAGAAAGAGTAGGTAGTAGATTAATGATATTTTGTTCCAGAGGAGACATAGAGCTAAAAAGGAAGTTTAGACCTCTGAACTTCTAAAACTCCGATTAACTCATCCAAGCAACCCAAATCATATTTGTATGCAATTGATGCAATTGCTATTTCTTGCTCATCTGTTTGTGCATTGTGAAATGCGTTATAAACGATGTTGTTTAACATTTCATTAGTCTTATCAGATTTAGACAGACTAGTTCTTTCTAGTTGTTGAATAATGTTTGACATAATTATATAATTGAAAATTGAAGGTTTTTTTGAATTGTATTGTATATTTCTTCGTCTGGGAAGACTTCTCCTAGATCATCATACATGGTAACAGATATAGAACTTACTCTATCGAAGTCATATTCCTCATCGTTTCTCCATGTGATGTCAATAGTTCCAAATACTTCAAATAAGTATTCTTTAGTGTCAAATTGTTTGTAGAATGGAGCAGAGCTGTATGTCTGTCCTTGAAACTCAGACCTATCTACTTTAATGTAGCAGTTGTCTAGTATTTCTTGTTGTGTTAAATCAGAGATTAAAGTGTTTTTTTGTAGCATTTTGGGTTTTGTTTTCGTATATTTACTAACATTCTTTCAACAAAGATACGATACTTTACAATACAAAACGATACTTTTTAAAAAAAAAATAAAAATGACTTTTGAAGATAGTATTATCTACATAAAAGATAAAGGGTTTTCAGCTTATGAAATCCACAATAAAACAGGCTTAAATGAAGCTGGCGTTAGAAAAATACTTAGTAACAAAGTTGCTAATCCACAAAGAAAAACAAAAGAAATTATTATTGAATTTGCTACTAAAGCAATGGAAAACGATACAAGTGATGTAACTTTAGGAGCTGAGGAAAGAATAAAAATGCAAGATTTAGCATCTGATGTGATTAAAAACCACAACAAACTTTTACAGATAGAAGTCTATGGTTTATGGTTTGAAGTTGAAAGCCAGAGGAGAGCTATTCAAATTTTGAAAGAATAGTACTTAATTCTTTTTTTGTTAGTTTATTTTTTAAGGTTTTTATAGTTTTTTTATTTCTTTCTTTTTCTTTTTTTAACTCAGCAATCTTTTTAATCATATGTTAATTTTATTAAGCAACAAAATACGTAAATTAACAAGTGTGGATAAATGTTATTATTTAAATAAAAAAATATCTTTTTAAATAAAACATCTTTTTAGGGGAATTTACAATCTATACTTATGTTAATTTTATTAAATTTAAAGATAGAAAAAATATATAATAAAACCAAATTTAAAAAGTACGTTGTTAAGTTGTGATTAGTCATAAATCGATAGGACAAGAAGTTAGTGTTTACAAGGGTTTGTAAATTTGCCGTAGGGTTCATAACCCTGAGGTCGCGGGTTCAAATCCCGCTCTCGCTACAAAATAAAAGTAAATACAACTCTTTGTATATAAACGATTTAGATTAAAAATTTGAATCGATTTCTTATGAAGAAAAACACAAAAGTGTTACAAAAATACGTTGTAGAGTACGCAATAGATGTTTTAAAAAAAATGCAAAAAAAATACACTATTTCTTTTTATACTGGAGGAATAAACGTCAATCAGTGGAAAGATTTAAGTAAAAGCGAAAAAACAAAAGCATTAAAAAAGTCTTGGTATTTAAGATGGTCTTTTAGAAATCCAAACACAAACAAACTAGAAAGACAAAGTCATTTAAAAGGAGGAGTTAATAAATTAAATAAATGTGAGGATAGATTAAAGTTTTTAAAAAATATAAAGTTTGGATTAGAGACTGCTCTCAGCAATGGTTACTCTCCATTTGATCTAAATAATTTTGAAGATGAAAAAAAAGCACATACTATAAAAGAAGCATTAGAGTTAGCTTACAAACACTCTACACTAACAGTCTCTAAAATAACATCTAAAGACTACCTTCACACAAAGAATCAATTCTTAGATTTTCTTAAATACGATCAAACCAAAGACATAAACGATTTAACAAAGTCTGTTGTTCTTAAATTCTTAAATAAAAAACTAAAGGAAACATCTGCAAGAACACGCAACAATTCAAAAGCATCTTTGTCAGCTTTGTTTACTGTAATGGAGAACAAACTTAATTTAATAGATAGGAACTTTATTAAAGACATAGGCAACGAAAAGACAAAGCCAAAAACAGATAGAACTTTTACCAGAAAAGAACTAAAAGATATTGTTGAGTATTTAAAAAACAATGATCCTTACCTATTAATGTACATTCGATTTGTAGCCTATTCTTTTTTAAGACCAGTAGAGGTAAACAGATTAAGAGTAAAAGATGTAAACCTAGAAGAAAGTCTTTTATTTTTTAAAGCAAAAAACAAACCTCAGAAAACTAAACGCATTCCTAGTATATTTATAGAGGATGTAAAAGCAATGAATTTACACCTCTATAATAAAGAGTACTTTCTGTTCACTCTAAAAGATAGACCAGCAGAATGGAATACAGATGACAATACAAGAAGAGACGCATTTAGTAAACGATTTAAAAAAGTGAAAAATAAATTTAATTTAGGTAAAGAATATGGATTGTATTCTTTTCGTCATTCTTTTATTACAAATCTATTTAGGTATCTAAGAACTACCGAAAACAAAAGCTACTCAGAATCAATAAAAGAACTGCAACCAATTACAGGACATGAAACGCAGCAAGCTCTTGAAATGTATATCCATAAAATAGATGCAGACATTCCAGAGGATTGGTCTGATAAAATAGACTTTATATTATAGATGCATTTTAACGTTAAAAGCTGTGTGACCACCTATTACAACACCAACTCCAATAGCTTCTTTCTTTCCTCCTTGCATATATCCCATTGCGTATGATTTACTATCTATACCGCATCCGACAGCCATACCAAAGATAGCTCTTGTTTTACCAAACATCCATTCACAATAAAAGTCTGTATGGTAATGACCAGATACAGTAGAAACCATATCTCTCTTTGCTGCCATTCTTGCCTTACCGCTTTTATCTCCATGTACATATCTAACACCATCGTAATAAACTTCAGTTACAAAGTTCCATTTAGGAGTTTCTAAAACTTCCGAAAACTCTTTAATCCACTTACTAGGTATATTGGAACTCTGAGCCTTGCGAATTATGATGCGGTCATGATTACCCAAAGTTACGTCTGCCTCTGGAAATGCTTTGTACCATCTCTTTAACTTCTTAATTGACAATTCTAGCTCATCTCCTCCTCCCATCGCACCATCAGATGATTCATGATAACTTGAAAAATGACAGTCAATCACGTCTCCAATAAATATCACTTTGTTACAATTGTGTTTTTGATAAGTTTCTTTACAAAAATCTAAATAACCATCTAAGCAGAATGGTTCGTGTAGGTCTCCAATAACTAAAATACGTTGTTGGTCTGTTATTAAATTTTCGTATGCTTTTTTAATTTTACCTTTTAGTCTTGGTCTAAAGTCTTTTCCCATACCTATATAATAAAGAAAAGGCTAAAATTTATTTTTTATTCTTCATCTGTGTAACTTTTTCTAAAGCTCTTGCTCCAAAGTAACCAGCATAAACTAGCATTAATAAAGAAGATAATAAAGATATCCAAGACTCTCTAATTGAAAAGCCATCTAATGAACTATCTAAGATTACATAAATAAATAATGTTAATGTTAAAAATGCTAGGCTTAAAGGTCTTATGTTCTTAGATAACCAACTATCAGAAGTCATGTCCGACTCCCATCTTTTAGTTACCTCTTGCATTTCAATAACGTCTTGTTCTAGTTCTTTAACAAGCATTTCTTTTTCAATAGCAGTTAATTCTTTACTACTACCGATGGCCTCTATTATACCAGATACTTTACCTCCAGTTATAGCATCAAATATTGGAGATGCCTTTTTACCAGTTTCTACTAAAGTCCTTAGTAAGTTGCCAAATAAAGTTCCTTTACCTTTATTCTTTAATTCTTTGCTCATATTAATATGTCCAGATTACTTGTTGTGATTTATCTGTATCGTCATCTACATGAATAAATGTATCTGCTATACCAAGCCTATTAAAGCCAACGTGCATAAGAGAATTTAAAACCTTGTATCTAGTTCTACTATCTGTTGTTTTTATATCTACTGCCAATCCTTTAATATGGCTAGAAGTAGGGTTCTTTATAGATTCTGGATGTTCTGGACTTCTGTATGCTGAATTGATAACAAACGGAACTTTAGCAAACTCTCTTGCCTTGTCTAGTTTAGCAAGAAAGTCTGCATCCATTTTATATTCTACTTCTTTAAAATATTTAGTCATTGCTTATTTTATTTATCATTGCTTGTATCTCTTTAGGGTTTACATCCAATTTCATTGATAAACCTCCTTGCCATACTCTTTTTAGTTTATTGCTTTCATCAAACAATATTATGGCTGGTACAGATTTCACTTGTTCTTTAAACTTCTTTGGCTGGTCATCATAATTCACTTTTAAAACTCTTACATTTTTAAGTAAATCTAAATGCTTATAGTCATTGCTTTTGTTCCAACTTGAGTTTACGTATAACAACGTTACCTTTTGAGAATATAGACTTACGGAGAATAAAAGTGATATAACAAGTAAAATAGTTTTCATAATTATCTTTTTATAATTTGAAATAGTTTCTCATCTATCTTGTCTAGCTTATCACTATTCTTATTTACCTTTTCATTGATATTTATTATCGTTGTACGAACTAACTCATCTTTTAATTCGTACTCTGACTTTTTTATCTCTGGCTCTGGCAATTGCTTTGCTAGTTCAATATCTGACTGTAAAGCAAAATAAACAGAAGCTATAGATACTGCACCAGTAACAATAATACCAATGGTTTTTAAATCTAATTGTATTTGAGTATCTTCTGATATTTTATTTGCCATTTTTATTTTGTTTACTCATATTAATAATTTTCATAACTGTGTACACAATAGATACTAACAGTAATGCTAATTTTAACCATTGCTCTATATTAGAAAAACTAACCATAAAGGCTATTAAGTTTAAAGCACCCAATTTAATATCTTGCATATCCACATTAATTAGATTTTATGTGAATTGTAGCTTAATCCAAAAAAAGAATGCATTCCATCTCCATCAACTTCAACCGGCTTTGTTGCCCATCCATAAGGATGACCTGCATCATCTGCCCATAAAGCATCGATATGCCATTTAGATGATAATACTGGAGCAAGAGTTTCTTCTCCTTCAGAATCA
>Ga0115005_10005306_pt1 | contig 10205 bp, 8 predicted proteins | sample ArcOceMetagenome_FD_87163 | JGI IMG/M metagenome (GOLD analysis project Ga0115005, IMG submission 87163) | Marine eukaryotic phytoplankton communities from Arctic Ocean - Arctic Ocean - Greenland ARC118M Metagenome | ecosystem: Environmental > Aquatic > Marine > Oceanic | place: Arctic Ocean...
AATCGCATGAATTCACTTGGATCCAAGAGTTCGGGAGCAGAATTTCACGGTTTCTAATCTATTTATCTCGACCGAGTACTAGAGAATATCAGCCTGCGTTATCTTTTCTTATTCATGAGAAGAACAAAGATAAACACTACGTACGTGTAGGACATAGAACGTTTTACATCATTTTTCTCAGGGTTGTCTAGCGTTTACAGTCAGTCAGGTGCGATACAAAGTGATTATGAAGAATAACTGTTCATAATTTGTCTTCTTCCTATTGGTCATGGCTACCTTTTCTTATCAAAATATCAGGTCACCTTATCAGTGAGCCGTACCATTGCTGCATCGGATACGGATGTCAATGGTGATGGTTATGTGGATTCATCGTCGGGAATGCTGGTCAGGGCCAAATAAATTACTGTTTTACTCTTACTACCTCACTGTCGGTGCTCGACTTCATTCAAGAAGTTCGCGTTTTGTTTTTGTGGATTGCATTGGCCTTCTTTCACTTCCTCCTTGTCCGACAGGTGATTGTCCTGAATATCTAGCAACCTAAAACAAGAGAAGAAGTTTGTTCTAACGGGCTAGTGCCCTTTTCTTCAACTTATAAATCTTGGACCGAACACGCATCCGTCTGTCTATGTAAATTGAGGATCAAGATCAAGGACACGTTGTTGCAATTCAAGAAATGATAGACTTTTTCTTCCTCGTTCTCAAGATTTACTTCCGCATGTTCACAACCAAAGGCCCTCCGTCAGGATTGAGATTCCCACACTGCAGAGTACACGTACTAGAGAACATTTACTCTTCGTATGAACTAGATTCACGCCACTTTGGTATGTTTGTCAGTTTTAGGACGATCCAATGTGAAATCGTATCTGGTACAATTACAAAAGCATTTTGTTCCTTTCGTGTTGGGATTTGCTGACGAATGGGCGCTGAATGATATTTCCTGCAAGCTCCATTGATAAAGTGTATCGAGAATTGGCTGCCACAGGATGTAAGCTTTGCGAAAAAGGTAAATACCTACAAACACCGGGCCAGCCTTCTTTTGGTAGTAGGAAGGTAGCAGGTAAAGATGACTGGGTAGAGTGTATACCATACCCGTACAAAGTCAACAACTTTATTTTTTCTATCTAGACGCTCCATGAACCATCAACCATCAACCATCAACTACACGTACTGCGTCTACAAAACTCGGTGACGAAACATTCTATCACCCTCAGTGCTAGTGAGACTCATCATACACTTCTTAATTTATAAAATTTTGGTGATGAAGAAGTTCGTCAAGATTGATGATTGATTCAGTGGTGGTCCTACTCTCTACGAGATTTGTTGTGAACAGTGAGGATTTGTACTTTGTAAAGCAGATGGAAAAGTACGTGTACGCCAGAAGCTCCTTATTGGATCGTCTTATCAAAAAAGTCCGTGTGTTTCTAGTATCGATTGTTTTTATCCTCGCCCTAGCTGTTTTTGTAGACCTTCGGTAGTAGCAATGGTCTAGTTGTAGTCTACGGGTGCAAGCCAAGCTAAAAATAGTTTCTTTTGTCTAGAGACAACTTCCCTTCAAATCTTGTACGGAGCGAAGCTTCATATCTTCAACATTATTGACTGACATTAATTCATTGTCCAGCAGTTGTCTGGCTTGATGGAGGACGTAACTCGCAGCCAGTCGGTACTTTATTATCATAAATGATCATTATGTTGGCAGTATGCAGTATGCAGTATGGGTTTAGCTGTAGCTGTGGTTGTCAAATTAGAAATTTCTTCTTTCATAGAAGACATTGAATCTGTTTTTAATAAAGGAGGAACAATTTTGAGAAGGGAATTGTTGTATTCTTCTTTGAGATACCATCGGACGGTAATCAAGTGACTAGCGTTCAAAACAAGTGATGATTCTGAGTTCTTCCTCAGAGATGGCTGTTAGCAACTCCTTTGTGCAATGAAAATGGTGTGAAATACTCTATCCTTGTGATGCCCTTTTTTGCCGTTCTTCGTTTTGTGGTCAATCTTGACGCCGCTTCTATTCCTGACGCTGCTCATATTTATCCACAAATCAATGCATGCGGGCAACCCTGCAACTCTTACTAATACGAATCGTATTTTCCTTGGAAGAGCAAGGCGAAGTGATGCTGTTGCCAGGGTGATTGCTGTACGATACATATACTCTTTCGACTGACATTCTTCATGTCAACCTCTGAACTTCTTTTTCAGCCAGTTACTGCATGAGTGTCGTCTCGGGCTTTTATTCAAAGCATGCTATCCATCTCTTACCCCATGATGAAGGGATGATCTCCATCTTTTCAATCTAGCCTTATTAAATAATGATTTTGACGTTTTGTTTCGCCAGGGCATTATATTACACGTACAACATTGTACCTTGTAGTGGTGAAGCAGAGTTGATGCAGGTATGATTAGGGGACTTGCAAGATTGAAAAATGATATCTATTCTAAAAACAATCTGAAGTCTGTATGTGCTGTACGTGTATCTATGAAGAAGACGAAGCAGTAATAGAAAAATCTTAGGAATGAGTGCAGTCTGAATTGCATAGAAATTTATGGTTCTGACTACACGTACGTATATCTAGAACATTTGTGGAACATAATGAGTAGACGGCCCTAAAAGTAAAAATTAGAGTACGTTTACCTGGTAGTAGCTATCAAAGTTCCTCCATCGCTACGAGAGTAGTAGTACCGGTACGTGTAGTACTAGCTACTAGAGTACTAGTAGTGACGCAGAATATTCAAACTAAATCAGATTCTTCACTTTTGAAATATACATGAAGTGATATTCATAATTCACGGCTTGCTCATGTTCCTATTCAATTCTCACCGACACGTACCAGGTGCAGGACACGTAGCTATTGATTTTGACCCTTTCCCTTTTACTCATATTCATCGAACCATTCAGCAAAACATGAGACCCACAGTCCACTTCTTCGTGCACGATTTCTTCCAATTGCTCTACGAATAAGGCCTCCCCCAAAACACATTGCAAGTTGCCCAAGTTCTTCAGATGTGATGGTCAAGTAATAGAGACCCTGAGCTGTCCGTATATAATCCGAACTTTAGGCGAAGCTTTATCGGTGTGAAGCGGTTATTATTTACAATTGACCGAATTGTCCAGCGAATGAGAAACGTCATCACAATCCACATCTCTCTATGATAAGCGTTTGGTCAACCCATGATTATAGGGTCCTTCTCGCCGGCCAAAGTTCTGACGAAACCCTTGGACCCCAGCAAAATATTTGAAAAATCTGGATCACTCCCATGATATCCTGATTTTTAACATTTGTATCCGTAGCCTTGAAATACGTCACAAATAAATTATTTCTTTTGAACTGTAGATCTGTTCAGCGGCTGTGGATGATGAGACTACTGGAATTTTGTACTGACAAGGCAAGTTGAGCGAACGGGTTGGGGAACTGAAAAGACTATACTTGACAGGGCCTGTGCTGCTGCAACAGCAGGAGTACCACTCTTGTATTGTTCTGGAAGAGATGTTGTGGAAAATGGTTGTAGGGAAAGAAGCTGTGAGAGTGAGGAACACTGTTGAGAGAGCATCCAAGATAGCTCATTCCATTGTCTTCATTGATGAATTAGACGCGTTAGGAAAATCACGAGGGGGCGAAGTGATTCGAATGCAAATGAGAAGTGACGATGAAGCAGAACAAACTCCCAATCAGTTGCTAGCTTGAACGGATGGACTTGATTTCAAAAAGGGCGTTTGGGTATCAGCAACAACAAACAGACGCACTGATAATAGGATTATCAAAGTACTTTACCGGACGTTGCAGAAAGAGAAAGCATTTTGAGAGTCCGGGCTTTAAGGAGTGCAATAGTGTTGATTCTTCCAGACGTGGGAGTCAGTCTTGGTCAAGGTGATGCTGTCGATTTGATTGTTTACTAGAGTTCAGTATTACTGAAGTTCTTCACATTATTTATATTATACCACCTCTTCTACTACCGAACAGCGCTCCATCGAAGAAACTTCTTCTAGCCCTGCTAAATACAAGAGAGCCGAGTCGAAATGTGGATTGTTCTCTATGGCAACTTAGCTGAAATAGCCATTGGTCATAAGGTTTAAAAATTGGAGGAATCCATTTATCCCGGGCCATCCCACGACTCCATCGTGAATGCACAATGCCCGTTTGATTGACTTTGAGGATTACCATGCGCTGTCACCGAAGTTTCCACCTCTACCATATCCCCGTCATAAATTTCGCCATATCTCACGTCACGAAACTGTTCACTCTTCTCTCCTCCACAGCGCCCATCGCCTCTTACAATACCACTACAAGAGGAACACATCTAAGCCAACCAGGAAGGAATCTCGATTTCATTTTCGTCTCCTCAGCGTCTTGACTCTTTGACAACTCCAATGCTCGTCATTGACATAAGCAAGCAAAGTTTCTAGTGCGATCAGTACGATCATTAATATTTGTTGGAAGGTCAAAGTTCACAGCATTAATCACATCAAAACCACGAGCTGTCACATCAGTATGTCCAACCCTATAAGATAGTGCGTGTTTACATTCACGCCGACTCTTGTCTCTGCGAATTGAGAGGACAGGTAAACCTTCGCCGCACAAAGCATCTTCAATGCAGTCATATCACCTATCCGTCTCAACAAAGATAAGAATAAGACCTTCCTCAACATAGCAAGGAATGCATCAAATGATCAAGGTTGTCTCTTTGGCCTACATGTTCAACTTTTGGCTTCAAGTCCTTCGAGGCACTTTCAGATGAGAGGAAATTGTAGCCCAAGATGAAATCAGAAGTGGCAGAGAAAAGCATTGTGGATATTCTTTGTGATGGGCTCGTGTAACTGCTTGGACATACCTTTTTATTCCTGGCCACCAGGCTGCCAAAAAAGATAGAAAGTCAAAGCCCTAATCTCGTCAGGACGGCATCGTTTAAAACTGTAAAGGTGCAACATTCTAATACCGATGATGATACTGATGCTAGTTTCACACAAACAACGCACACGCACATACCATCAGAAATGCTACTTCATTGTACGGCAAAAGGTGATTCTTTCATCAGACAATCACAGCTGGAACGAGCGTAAGTTGATTTTTTCCTGTCTTTCAGACATCTCTCTAGAGACAACTAAATTCCAAAGTAAATTAACGTGAAGTTGAACAGTCTTAAAAATATTTGCTATCTACGTGTACTTTGTAACCCATGTTTGTCTAGAACCTTCTTCGTACATTTCAGTAGAACCTTTGCGTATGTTTGTACTGCTTTTGTACTGTATCTTGCATCGATACCTTTTAGGAATTCTTGCTTTGAATTAGGATCGTCGCCGTCGAATAACACATCTTTATGATATTGCGACATATACGTAGTGAATTTACCATTACCTCCTTCTATCATCATGAAAACATCCTCAAGAACCCACTTATCGTCAGTAAGTGATTTCAATATAATGTTTTTGCGATACTTCTTCTATTGAGACGCAAGTGCAGTGAGTATTGATGTATATCATACCAAAATCCTGGACATGCACTAGAATATCGACTTACTTCATGACCTCTCCTCGTCATATGGTAGAGCGCACATCGTTCGCATAAAAGAGTGCCCGTAGAAACTAAAGCCCAATGAAATTCTCCATCTCTTTCCTCATCTCTGCAATCACAGCATACATGGTTCCCTGGAAGCAATCTTACAAAACGAAAAACTTCTTGAGGAAAAGATCTAAAAGATTTGCTTCTTTCATGTCGTTTTCTATCTGATTCCTCGCGTATTTGTTCTTCAACCATCCTTTTTATCTTAAATGATGCATCCATTATCGAACTTTGAGGTTTCAGTCCGCATAATTTGTTAATTGTGCCTTGTCGCAAAGAGGAGTTGACGGCAGACTCATATGTCATGAAGTCTTTATCATCGTATGGGTCGTAAACGTAATCTTGGCTTTGCAGGGCGTTGTTGTGATTATTTCTACATTGATTAAGTACTGCTCGTCGTGACAACACCGAGAAGTGCCTGCAGTGGTCGCGCCAATCGTCAAGAGAAGCAAAGGGCTCCATTGTCCTGTCATAGTGCTGAGAGAACCCTTCCTTTTTAACGGAAGCAAATGGCTCTATTGTCCTGTCACAATACTTAGAGAACCCTTCCTTTTTAATCAATGGCTCTTCTTCGAGCAAGATTGTCCGATGGTACACTGCTTGACAACTGTGATTATGACGTGTAACGTTTTGGTCAACTTCTTCGTCCATTCTTAATGAGGATTCGTCGCGATCAAGTCTCACTGGTTCACAAATCGATTCCGGCATCAGCGATGTTATTGTTCCATCCTGAGATAAAGGTCTTTGTAAGGATCCAACTATTAGGTCACTCGTTCTCAGAGTGTCTATTGAGTTTGGTGATGGGAATCTAGAACGGCCTCTACTACTTGGTCTGAGTATCGGCTCGAATACATCATTTGCCTCAGATGACAGCGATTTGTTGGATCGGTCGTAATAATCATCACCAGTCATTAACGTCGGTAGATTTCCAAATGATACTTTCCTTTTGGGCTTTGCATTAAACTTTTTAGCTTGAAGACCATTTCTAGTTTGATCAGAACCAGTGCCAATTATCTGCTTTGAGATGCTTTTCAATTCTTCATGACCTGACTTGCCACTTAGACTACTTCTGATACCACCATCACCAAGAGAATCCATCAACAGATCTTCGTTTTCAGAGGAAGAAAGGGTCACACCAAACCCACTAAAGTCCGCACAATTGCTCATCGAAGAGATCCTTTTATAAACCCTCGCAGCTTTTAGTATGAAATCTTCGTGTCCTCGGATGCCTTCAATATTACCAAGAGAAACACTTCTCAGTTTTTGGCGAGACTTCATTTGTTGAAGAATCTGACGTTTTCTAATCTCGGCAGCCTTCGTGAACTCTTCTAGACTTTGCAGTTGCTGAAGTCTCTGAGCACCACAGATTTCTATCATCCCTTGTCTAACGGTATGACCCTCGTTTTGTTTTCTACGATCAACACTTCGAATAGAGTCTCCACTAGGCCCAATATTTTCTCCACTGGATTCTCTATACAGCAAACCCTTTTTAAATGCATTCTTCGGTTTCTTCTCCAGCAAAGCTACACGTAGTGCTCCCCTGGTATTATCTGTTACTTTCCCGTTCATGTTTGACACAATTCTGTTGAATTTGAACTTATGGTGGTGTGCAAATAGGTCTACTACTGTCTACTATTACTATTGAAATCTTCTAAAATTATGAACTTACAGCTGCTGATGACGTATTGGTCAAAGAGCTGCTGCTGATGACGTATTGGTCAACACCCCAATACCAAAACTTAGGAAGGCCAACTAAAATGTCATTCGATAAGCGCAAAAGTGAGTTTTTCCGCTGGGGGGGGAACTGAACTCGTGACCTTCTTCCTTTTGTAGTTTTGTTATTGGGATGTTGACCAATTTACGTCATCAGCGCTCATCCCAACCATGAAACATGGCCTGAGTTGGCGTTCACTGTATCGTCATATTTGATTCTCTGATCACTTGAAACCTCTCCTTCTTCTAATTCAATCCAACCTTGAAAATGGCTCTTGCCTACTTTTCGTATTGGCGCTTGGCATTAGGAGCACCCACTTTTAGGGTGCCAAAACTTGGTGGGGATCTAGAAGCCCCCATTTCTCATTGTTCTCAGCCTCTCATCGATAACAGCATGAAGAAGTTGGAAGTGTGACTGCTTTGTCCACTTCAATATTCATTTCTGTCAAGAGTCTTTTCCAATACCTTCACATTTGTTTAACGCCTCTCTGTCGCTTCATGCGCCGGCTCAATATCATTTCTGTCAAGAGTCTTTCATATCATACACCAACCACGTACACGTACCTGTGCTTTGCTATTAAAATATTCGAAAAAATCAACGAAGTTGAAAGTATGACTGCTTTGTCCACTACGTGTACGAGTATGTGTACAATATTCATTTCTGTCAAGAGTCTTTTCCAATACCTTCACGTTCTTTTTTAACGCCTCTCTGTCGCTTCATCGCCGGCCCTTAATTGAAAATGCCCCACATAAATGGTGAAGCATCTGTCTCTTTTTAATTTTGCGGAGTTAGTAATATCACCTCTTACGACCTTGCTATGGTGTCACTTTCGAGTACGTGTAGAAGAAATTCAATATTTTGTATTTTACGGATTCAAGAATACATGTAAAATCAATTGCTTTATTATCAAATATACCGTATATTGAAAACCCAAACTTCATCATATATATTTTAAGGATTTGAAACATATGTCGGTCCATCACTGGACACGGTCCCCGAGCTCGACGAATTCTGATCTATTTCATTTGATTCTGGCGTTCGATCATTATTAAGAGCATTCGGTGTCGGGCTTATCTCCTTTTTGACATTTATTCGAATTGTCTCTTCATTCCTCTGCTCATTTTTGTTATTGTCGGCCGTGCCAAGCCATTCTGCATGTAGAGTCAACCCAACATAATGTGTAATCTTTGAATCTGCGCTCAGGGGATATATACTTATAAAGTTGCGGAAGACCCTCTCTTTGTTTCGCGTGTAATTTGTCAGCACAGAGAACGCAGGCCTTTGATAATGTATGCTAGTCATGAGCTCATCTACTGCCGGTTTTTCTGTGCGATCACTTTGTAGAATTTTGCATGATTCTTTTCCAACAACATCTTCAGCTTTCCACCCAGTCATCTGTTCCCATGACTCGTTGACCTGGACTATTGTGTATGGTCTATCAGCTAGTGTCATCACCATGGGTGAATTTCCAAAAGGTCCAATACATGTTTGTACTGTATTAGGGACAACAGTAAATGCACTTGCCCCAGCGCTTTGCTTCAGTTGCAGCATGAAAGCCATTACATCAAACATGAGCTCCAATGAAACAATTTTGTGAGCGGTATTAAATCGAGCACAGAGCATCCCCATTTTTTTCACTTCTCGTTTTGCTCCGAGCTTGGTGAAATTCGTAGTCGCCATAGTCCACCTGGCCATCATTTGACTTCCAGATACTACAGCTTCCTCTGCAATGAGGGTGTACCTGAACTCAACTTTCCCTGCAGGATATTTTGCTCTATCTACGAGAGAGTTCAAAAGGACGTGCTTCGAAGCAGCATCAGCGATCATACCATCCACACCCATGATCGTTCGTTGACACTTTGAAATTTGGACCTCACTAGCAGGGAACGAACGATAAGGGGTCACCGGCATGACGCACGTAAAACTTTCATCAAGAATAGATGACCACAAAGGTCTTCTTTTCTCATAAGTCGACCTAAGTGCAAAGAAACTGAGAAGAACATCAGTTCTAGTCCTTTGAATCTCAAGCAGCAGGGAAGCTGCACCAGCACGTTCTGACACGAGAGAATCTCGCTCTTTGCAGAGCTCGTCAAGTGTATTCTTGAGAGATTCAAGATATGCCTTTTTTCGGGCTCTCGTATTCCTCGCGTGTTCTCTATTCCTTTTGCGGTTCGCAAGCGCTCTCTCCGCTTCTGTCATATTTTCATCTCCCTGCTTTTGATCGATGGCAGAACCTGTCTTGTCATCAAGAAGTCTCTCTACCGTTAGGCTTGATGCAGAATTGGAAGTGATGCTTTCATGTAAGATATGCGATATATCCATTGACATGGTAGATGTATTACTGGGAGAACGCTTTGATTTCTTGGCTTGAGAGACCGTGTGCTCACCATCGGTATCACTTGAGGAGACAACAACGACAGCTTTCACATCGTTCTTGGAAAGATTCGGGGACTGGAAAGTCTTTGGGGGCTGCTTATGACTTGGGTATGATTGTAATTGAGAAGTCGAGTTCAGATTATTTTGTTTTGATATGGACGCCGATTGAGGCGTTCCAAGACCAGCCAGATTGTTGTTTTGCTGCCGCCCACCCTGCGGAATAGTCTGTGATCCGCCTTGAGCAAGTAATTGAGACTGGTACAACTGCTGCTGCTGTTGGATGGAAGTGTTAATAGCAGCGGCCTGCGACTGTGACGAAGGTTTTGACTGCTGTTGAGAACCTTGTTGTTGTTGTTGCTGCTGCTGCTGCAATCCAATTTGTTGCTGTTGGGACTGAAGTAGCTGCTGCTGAGGCGGTAACATGTTTGGATTGTTTCCTTGCATCAAAGCACCAGTGGGGAACAGGTGTTGCTGTACAAGCTGTTGTTGCTGGGTGTTTCCTTGAAGCTGCTGAAGGTATTGGAGATTTTGCACTTGTTGGTTGTTTTGCTGTTGAATGG
>Ga0115005_10005307_pt1 | contig 10204 bp, 8 predicted proteins | sample ArcOceMetagenome_FD_87163 | JGI IMG/M metagenome (GOLD analysis project Ga0115005, IMG submission 87163) | Marine eukaryotic phytoplankton communities from Arctic Ocean - Arctic Ocean - Greenland ARC118M Metagenome | ecosystem: Environmental > Aquatic > Marine > Oceanic | place: Arctic Ocean...
CTCTCTCTCTCTCTCTCTCTCTCTCTCTCTCTTATTATTACTAGGGTGGCACCCCACTGTGTCAACACGCTAATGATACAGCACGCGGCACACGAGAGATTTTATTGGCCCCCTCCTTGCAGGCCCCCGCCACACAGCATTGGGCACAGTGTCTCGACACGGACCGCCATGGAGCCGGCCGAGGCGGTCTCCGAGGCGGCCGAGTGCGTCTTTGCGCTACGCCTCGTGCAGATAGACGTTGTGCTCGAGAAGCCACAGGCCGGCCTCGATCACACGCACAGCAGCCTAACCGGTCAGCCACTGGGTCGCGTGCCTGTGATCCGTGTCTTTGGCTCGACACCGCGCGGTCAGACGGCATGCTTGCACGTGCACGGCGTCTACCGCTACTTCCTCGTGCCCTTTGGCGGCGAGCCGGCCTCCGACCCGTGTGCGCTGCGCGTCCAGCTCGAAGCGCTCGCCAAGGAGCTCAACGATGCGCTCGGCAGTGGCCCTGCCATGCTGGGCCACAACCGAGAGCGAGTCTTCGACATGACGGTGGTGCTCCGCACGCCCTTCTACGGCTACCACGCGGAGCCGCGCCCATTCGTGCGCATCGCGCTGGTCGAGCCGGCGGATGTCGAGGAGGCGGCCGCGCTCTTCGCTCGCGGCGGGCTCGCGGGGCGCGGCGCGACGCAGCCTTTCGAGGCGCATATCCCTCACCTGCTGCAGTTCAAGATCGACCACAACCTGCTCGGGATGGACTTCGTGCGCCTCGGCCACGTCGGCTCCGCGCCACCGAGCTTCCGCGGCGGACTGTGAGACTGCCCGCCCACTCGAACCCCAACCTCCACCCATCTCCACCCATCTCCACCCATCTCCGCCACGGCTGATCCCGCGCTCGTCTGGTGCGCATAGACCGGGAGAGAGCGCCGCGGTGCCGCTGCCGGCGGTGGTGGCGGCGGTGGCTGGGACCGGCAGCGGCAGCAGTGGTAGCGGCGGCGGCGGCGGCGGCGGCAGCGGCGGCGGTGCGAGCCCCTGCAGCTCGGCAGCGGGCACCTCAACGCTGCGGCAGCACCGGGGCTTCGCGTGCGTGTGGGTGCGGGGGGCGCTGCACGGCCTCGGCCCGACGAGCGGCGCGGCGCGCGTGTCGATCTGCGAGCTCGAGCTCGACTGCCTGGCGGAGGACGTGCTCAACGTGCGCGAGGTGCGGCACACACCGCTCAGGGTGGCCGACGGCGAGGAGCGGCTCGTGCAGTCGCTCGCGCAGCTGTGGCGTGACGAGCGGCAGCGGCAGCGCGCGGCGGGGCAGCCCCCTCCGCCGCCGCTCAACACCGCCCAAGGCGCGGCCCCTGGGATGCGCGCACTGCCGCAGGACCCCGCGATGGCCGAGCTGCAGAGGCGCGTGCAGGAGCTCACGCGCCGCCCACTGCCCGAGGCGGCGAGCCAGAGCCACTCGTCCGCGGGCCCAGGCGCGGGCTTGGGCGCGCCGACGGGGGCGGCGGAGGAGGCACGCGGCGAGGGCGGCGAGGGCGGCGAGGGGTGGGGTGCGGGCTGGGGCGAGGGTGCGGGCGGCGAGAGCCAGGAAGGCCTCTCGCAGCTGCTGCTCGCGGCCGCCGCCAACAGCCATAGCGGTGGTAGCCACACCCCAGCTGAAGCAGGCCTCTCAGAGCACCCCGCGGCGGAGGAGGGGGTGATCAGCAGCGGGGCCTCCGTTGAGGAGCTGCTGCGGCAACTGCGCGAGGCTCAGGTGGAGGCGGAGGACGAGGAGGACGTGCGGGCCTACACCTCGGGCGGCGCCGCGCCGTCGAGCCAACTTAGCGGCAGCCAGCAACTGAGCAGCAGCCAGCAGCCTGGCAGTCAGCAGCTCAGCAGCCAGCAGGGGGAAAGCCAGCACGGTGGTAGCCTCAGCCAGAACCTCGTGGCACTGCCCCCGCATCTTAGCCAGTACGGCGGCAGCCAGCAGCGGGGCAGCCCGCAGGGGGGCAGCCCCTTTGCGAGCCAGCTCGCTAGCCAGGCCGTTTGCCGCGCGGGGTTCCGGCCGCTGCTGCGCCAGCCGAGCGAGCAGCCGCGTGCCTCGCAGTTCGCATGCTCGCAGCACTGTGCGCTGGACGATCTCGACGATCTTGATGCCGAGATGGGCGGCTGCGAGATGCGGTGCGAGCTCGAGCTGCACGTCGAGGTCGACGAGCTACGCGGCGGCGGCCCGCTGGGCGGCGGCCCGCTGGGCAGCGGCACTGCGGCGGAGGCGGCGGAGGCGGTGGAGGCGGCGGCGGCGGCGGCGGGCATGGCGGGCGCGGCACGGCTCGAGCGTTCGCTTCTGACGGTGCCGGGCGTTGCGTCCGTGAGCGTGAGCGCCTCGACGGGGCGCGTGCTAGTCGAGGCGAGCCACTGGTTTGGGGCGCTCGAAGAGGCCCTCAGGGCACACATCCGCGCTGAGGGCTTCGGTGACGCGCTCAGCTCCGCTGACATCGACGAGCGGGCTGCGGAGATGGCTGGCATCGGGGTGGATGCGCCACCAGACGCGCCGCCGGACGCGCCGCGCACACCGCCGCGCGAGGAGCGCGAAGGGCTGCGCAAGGCTTCGCCGGAAACGCCGACCGATGTGGGTTGCGGGGGCTGGCGCGGCGAGCCACCGTGGGCTGCGGGGGCGGTGCCCGAGGAGCCGACAGGCGGGGCGCCCGACGATAGGTCGAGCAGCGAGGAGATTCCGACGGAGCAGCAGGGCAAGGCGGGGAGGGGCGATGTACAGGTGCCGCAGTACGACGGCGCTGATGACGGGGCAGATGAGAGCGCGGAGGAAGGCGCGGAGAAGGGCGCGGAGCAGGGTGAGGTGGGAGTGTTCATGGCGGCTGAGGCGGCCGATACGCCCGTGGCGGCGGCCGCGGCGGCAGCCGCGACAACGGCTGCTGCTGCGGCCGTGGCGGCGGCCGAGTCAAAGGGCAGCGGTGGGTCCGCTGCAGGCCTGCTTGATGCAGTGGGCTGCGCCGCAGGCGGCGCCACTCGTGCGGGTCCAGAGGTGGTAGGCGCGGCCACGACGCCGCGTGCACCCGGTGCGAAGCAGGGCGAGCACAGTGTGAAGCAGGGCGACCTCTTCCATCAGCGGAAGCAGCAGCGCTCTAGCGAGCAGCAACGAGAGCAGAAGCGCCAACGAGACGAGCGGCGCGTCTCGTTCGCAGAACGACCAGCCATCCGGCGTGCCGTCACCCCACTGGCTAGGCCGCCGGGTGGAGGCGGCGGCGGCGGCAGTGGCGGCAGCAGTGGTGGTGAAGGCAGGGCCGGCAGCGGCCGCGGCAGCAAGCGGGCGGTGCTGATGGTGCAGCGAGCTTCGAGCCCCTGCGCAGCTAGCCCGGGGACGGTGGTGCCCACAGCGGGCACGGCGGTCGCGCGCCCGACGCCCGCGGCGAAGCGCGACCGTGATGGCGACGTGATGGGGAACGAAGACAGTCCAGGACTCGGCATGGGAGCACCGGCAGTGGCGGTGGGGTCGCCTAGCCTGACCGGTGGAAGGGCCGCTGGGGAGGGTGAGGGCGAGAGCGAGGGGGCGGGCGTGGTGTTGGTTGAGGGAGGCGTCGAGGGCGACAGTTGTGAGGTGGCGGGCGAGGTGGCGGGCGAGGTTGCGGTTGAAGTGGCGGGCGAGACGAGCCATACAGGCGGCCAGGCGATGGATGTGGATGCGGCCCACCAGGCCCACCAGGCCCACCAAGCAGGCGTGGAGCCGGCGTCGGATCCCTCCGAAGCGGCAGGGCCTGGCGGGTTGGCGAGGCACCCGTCTGTGCAAACACTCTCGCAGGGCTCAGCGACCTCAGAGAGCGACGCGAGGCGAGGCGCTTGCTGCAGCGCTCACAGCACACCCGCCCGCGCGCACAGCACTCCCGCAGCCGCGACTCGCCCAGCCTGCGCCCGCATGCCGCAAGCCTCGGCTGGCTCGTCGTGCAGCGACCGCGGGGCCAGCGGCGGCGGCGCTGCTGCCAGCAAGCCGCCCCCCAGCCCGCCGAGCGCGCGGCCGCCCTCTCCCAAGTATGAGGGCTTCTGCGAGTTCATTCGACTGCCGGCATCGCCCTTATACGGCGGCAGCGACAGCGACGGCGACGGCGACGGGGGGGCGTCGCAGCCGCGGTTCGCCACTCAACTGCCTGCCGGCTCGCGTCGGCCGCAGCGTCCCACCGCAGCGGCGGCGGCTGGCCGAGGCGAGCCCACGAACCTGACTGCCGGGCTCGGGCCCTGGGCACGGCCTGACACCCGCGTGCTGCGGCCTGTGGCCGAGGCCCCTAGTGCGGAGCGAGTGGCGAGCTCACTGCAGCCCTCGGTGGTGTACCAGCAGCCCTTCTTCGGCAAGCGCAAGGATCTGCTCCCGTCACTCACCCTGAACAACCGCCGATTTCACTTCGCCGCCACCGACCTGCAGAGCCTGTGTGAGCTGGGGTGCGGGGCGCGGCTCGAAGCGAGCGCGTGGGACGGCGCTCCGCCCGCGTGCACTTGCCGCCACGCGCCGCCGTGCCCGCCGCCACCCACCGCGGGGCGGGTGTTGGTGCCCGCGCTGCCGCCGCCGAGCGCCGCGCGCGTGAGCGTATGGCTAGCCAGGCGAGAGGAGGAGGAGGGGGAGGATACATACAGGCGGGAGGAGCACAGCCGTGCCGCTACCGAGCGACGCTCGAGGCGGCGCCCGCTGGCTGCGGCTGCGGCTGCGGCTGCGGCTGCGGCTGCGGCTGCGGCTGCGGCTGCGGCTGCCGCCACAGCTGCACTCGAGCCCAGCGGTACCGGGGGGGGGCGGCAGCCTGGCGAGGTGGGCGAGGTGGGCGGGGAGGCTAGTTCCAAGTCACCCTCGCAGGCGTCGCTCTCGGGCTCGAGATCGGCCTCGAGATCGGCCTCGACACTGGCATCGAGATCATTGTCGAGATTCTCCTCGCATGGCGACGCGCAGCAGCAGACGCCCTCCCCGCTTGCGTCGGCCAACCAGCTCGCGCCCACCCCAGCCCGCGCCACCCCAGCTCCTCCGAGCAAGCCAGCCGCGGCGCTGGGCGGGGCGCCCTCAGGGGCGCGCTCACAGCTGCCCGCCACGACACAGATCTCGGTGCGCTGCGGCCATGCACGTCCCTGGCCATTGCACGCCCGACCATGGTCCTTGCAAGCCGGTCAGCACCTTGCAATGGCCGCACCTTGCAAGCCGGTCAGCACGACTGACGCCACCTTGCATGCACATGGGCGCATGGGCTCGAGTACCATGCACATGGGCGCATGGGCCCGGGTACCCCGCCTAGGTGCCGCCTGGGTACCCGCATGGGCCCGGGTACCACCTAGGCGGGGTCATGGGTCCTGCATCTTGAATCCTGCATCCTGCTCCCAAGCAGGTGGGCACGCCTGGCACGCCGCCCGACGCGACGGTCGAGGGGGTGGTGGCGCACCATGCGTGCCAGAACCTCACCCTCCTTAGCTTCGAGCTGCACATACGCACAAGGGAGCAGCTGCTGCCTGACCCCGGTTGCGCGGTTACCCCCGCGGCAGACGCGGCCGAGGCGGTGGCGGCGGTGGCGGCGGCTGCAGCCGGCGGTGCGGCAGGCGCGGCAGGCGCGGCAGGCGCGGCAGGCACGGCGGGTGCGGCGGGCGCCGCGGGCGCAGCGGGCGGCGGCGCGGCGGGCAGTGGTGTGGGCGGCTTCCCCGGGGATGAGATCCTCGCGGTGGTGTACGTGGTGCAGAGGGAGCACGTGGGGAGTGGCTCCGCCTCCGCCGCCCCGCCGCCGACCACCACCTACGGGCTCATCCTGCGCTCGGACGACCAGCTCGGCCCCTTTGCTGAGCCACCAGCAGCGGCGCCAGACACTGCGTGCGCCGCTGCCGCCGCCGCCGCCGCCGCCGCCGCCGTCCCCGCCGCCGTTCCCGCCTCGCAACCCAGTGCGGCTGCGCGAACGGCGCGCCGCGTGTGTGGGCTGCTGCGAGGGCAGGTGAGGCCGCAGGATGTGACGATCGCCGGCAGCGAGGTGGAGCTCCTACGCCAGGTAAGCACACGTGTAAGTGCGCACGTGGTAGCGAGCGCAAGAGTAAGTGAGCGGCACCCGTGTATAGTACCTACTCACGAACTTACTACTGCACCAGCTCGCGCTGCTGGTGCGGAGGGTCGACCCCGATCTACTGCTAGGGTGGGACGTGCGGCGGCAGGGGCTGGGCTTTGCTCTCGAGCGGGCCGACGCGCTCGCTGTGTCGCCGCCGCTCATCCGCAGCCTGGGGCGTACCCCCGAGGTGCAAGGCTTCAACGAGCGGCGCGAGGACGCGTGGGGCGTCAAGACGCAGTCGGGCATCCACCTGGTGGGCCGCATCGTCCTCAACGTGTGGCGCTGCGCACGCAACGAGCTGCAGCTCTGCTCATATTCGCTGCAGGTGAGTGAGTGAGTGAGTGAGTGAGTGAGTGAGTGAGTGAGTGAGTGAGTGAGTGGGTGGGCACGTGAGAAAGTACGTGGGTTGCAGCTCTGCTCGTTATACTCGCCGCAGAACGTCCTACAAGCTGTTTGCTACTCACTCACGCACTCACCTGCGCACCTACGCACCTACTCACCTACCTACCACGTGCTTGCTCGCTCAGAACGTGGCCTACAAGCTACTGGGCGTGCGCTTCCCCGACTTCGCCCACAGGGACCTCACCTCCTGGTGGGACCGCGGCTTCCATGCCTCGCTCGCGTCGACGCGCGTCGGCGCGGGCGGCGCGGGCGGCGCGGGCGGCGCTGGCGGCGCGGGTGGTGGCCACGCAGAGCGCGACGGCGGCGCGGTGCGAGTGCTGGGACACTACCTGCAGCGGCTGCAGCTGACTCTGCAGGTAGTGGACGCACCGGGGCTTGTGCCGCGCACCCCCACCCAGCCCTTTCCCGCCCCGTGAAGCCCGTTCTCCCACCTTGCATCCCCTTCTGACCCCGCACCAGGTGGTGGACAAGATGGAGCTGGTGGCGCGCACCTCAGAGCTCGCACGAGTCTTCGGCATAGACTTCTTCTCGGTACCTTGCTACACCCCCTTAGCCACTTCGTTGCTACATCCCCTTAGCACGCTCTGTTGGCACACAAGCGGTATGCACCCTCTTATCACACTCCCTGGCCACGCCCCCTCGCCCCGTGCCGCACGCCCTCGCAGGTGCTCAACCGAGGCTCGCAGTATCGCGTGGAGTCTATGCTCTCTCGGCTGGGACGCACACAGGACGTGACTATGCCGTCACCTGACAAGGAGCGCGTCCGGCAGCAGCCGGCCCTCGAGGCGCTACCGTGCATCCTCGAGCCGGAATCTCGCTTCTACACCTCGCCCGTGGCCGTGCTCGACTTCCGCTCGCTCTACCCGTCGGTAAGAGTAGTGCGCTCTACGCGTCGGCACTACTCACTCACCATGCTCCACCTACTCTACCTACGATGCTCGCTCTGCCCGTTTACGTGCGCTGCTCACGCATGTGCAGGTGGTCATCGCATACAACTTCTGCTACTCGACCTGCCTCGGCCCGGCGCGCGCCATTGTCTCCCGCCTTGACGCGCAGGGCGGGGAGGGGGGGGAGGGCAGGGAGCCGCTGCGGTACGGTTGCTTCGAGCTCTCGGCGCGGGGCTTTGCGACGGAGGCCGAGGCGGCCGCGCACCCCTCGAGTGCCACGCAGCTCCGCTGTGCGCTGCAGCGGCTCGCCGCGGAGGATGGTAAGCATGGCGCTGCTGCGGAGGGTGGCACAGAGGGCGGCACCGTCGAAGGTGCAGGCGGCACGGCGACGGCGGCGGCAGCGGCGGTGGCAGCTGCGGGCGGCGGTGGCGGCGAGGACGGCGGCGGCGGCGAGGACGGCGGCGGCGAGGGCGGCGAGGGCGGCGAGGGGCGGGGCGGTGTGCACGTGTCGGCCAACGGTCTGCTGTTCGCCTCCGCGGCCGCGCGGCCTGGGCTGCTGCCGCGCTTGCTGCGGGAGATCCTCGAGACGCGTTTCATGGCGCGCCCCATAGAATTCTAGCTACAGCCCCTTAGAGCCCCTCACTTGCAGCCCCTCACGTGCAGCCCCATACTCGCATGCCCCAGGTGAAGCGCGCGATGAAGCGCGTGGCCGCGGACTCGCCGCTGCACCGCACGCTCAACTCTCAGCAGTTCGCGCTCAAGCTCATCGCCAACGTGACCTATGGCTACGCCTCCGCCTCCTTCTCGGGCCGCATGCCTAACGTACACCTCGCCGATGCAATCGTGCAGACGGGTCGCGCCAGCCTCGAGGCCACGATCGCCATGGTCAACGCCCACCCGCGCTGGAACGCGCGCGTCGTCTACGGAGACACCGACAGTCTCTTCGTGCTGCTCGAGGGCCGCACGAGGCAGGAGGCCTTCGAGATAGGCCGCGAGATCGCCGAGGTCGCCACCGCCGCCAACCCGCCTCCGATGGAGCTTGAGCTCGAGAAGGTCTACCAGCCGTGCGTACTACTCACCAAGAAGCGGTATGCCGGCTACATGTACGAGAGCGCTGGGCAGTCCGCTCCCACCTGGGACGCCAAAGGCATCGAGACGGTGCGGCGCGACGGCTGTCCCGCCGAGCGTAAGATTCTCGAGCGAGCCATGCGCTTGCTCTTCGACACGCAGGCATGTACTTGTATATATGGTGAGGTCGGACGGTTGGCTACGAGATATACCCGCACCATGTTACCTAGATAGTGATCACCCCTGCATGCGCCTGCTCTTCGATACGCGGAACCTGTCGTTCGTCAAGAGCTGCGTGCCGTACTATACTTAGTCTACTTACTCGCAGCTGTACTTACTGTGCAGGACCTGTCGCTCGTGAAGAGCTACGTGCTCCAGCAGTGCGACAAGGTGCGCTCGGGCCGTGTCGCGCTGCAAGACTTCCTCATCTTCTCGGAAGTGCGCGGCGCCTCGGGCGAGGAGTATGCGGGCACCGCGCCGCCGCACGCGCAGGTGGCCATGGCGCGTGCGCGCGCGGACCGGCGCGACGCGGCGGAGGCGGGCGAGCGGATCCCGTACGTGGTGGCGCACACGCGCAACGCGCCGATCAACCGCCTCATGGAAAGCAGCAGGTGGCCACCTACTTACTGCTTACTTACTACCTTCTACCTACTGCTTGCTGCTCACTACTATCTACTTACTACTCACAACCTACTAGCCACTACCCACATGCCACTAGCCAGAAGCCACTAGCCACTATCCACCACCCACTACCCATTACCAACTGGAGGCGGCCGGAGGATTTGCTCTTCGGAGGCGGCGCGTCGCTCGAGCTCAACGCCGAGCACTACATCACCAAGCGCGTGCTGCCGCCGCTCGATCGCGTCTTTAAACTCGTGGGCGTCGATGTGTTCAAGTGGTTCAAGCAGGAGCAGCGCAAGAGCCGCCGGCCGCCGCTCGACCGCCAGCCGCTCGCGCTCGGCGCCAGGGTGGGCACCATCCGGCAGTGGGCTCAGTCGGCGCACTGCGTGCTGTGCGACGCGCTCTGCACCGAGCAGCAGACCATCTGCTCCTCGTGCGCCGCCACCCCGGCGGTGGTCGCGTGCGTGCTGCAGCTGCGGCTGAGCACGGCCGAGCGGCGGCTCGACGCCATCGAGCGGCACTGCATGCGCTGCGCCGGCGTGCATGAGCGGCAAGTGGCCGCCAAATGCCGCTCGCTCGACTGCCCGCACCTCTACACGCGCCTCAGGCTGAGCCGCCAGCTGAGCGCGGCCACGGGGCACGCCGCCAAAGCGACTGCCACCTTCTCGATTGACTTCTGAGGGCGGACCCGCGGCTGTTTACTGAGATCTGATTACGTGTGTACCGGTACTACCACCTACGCTTTACTATAGCTATGCGCTACTACGTGTCGTCGAGTCGTCGTCGTCGTACAGTACGGGTCTTTACGAGGACAACAAGAGGGTAAATGACAAACCACCGAACGGAGAGAGCAATCAATCGTCGGCGATCTAACCATCGACTCGCTGAATGCCTTCATCAAGGATTACCGCATCCTCGAGCGGACATGTCCGCCTGAGAATCGCAAGAGCGATGCGGAGATGATGACTCTCATCAACACGACTATGCTCTCCAACGAGTCCACCCGGAGTGGTTTCGAGCAGCTCCTCATGCTTTCCAACCCGCCTCTCGACAACTACGACGATACTCTCGACGCGGCACGCTCTATGCTGCGCACCCGCCAGAACTACGTCGAGATGGACGCGGTCAAGGCCAACTCATCTCAGTTCGGCGGCTTGCCTGCCCTCACCGCTGCTCACGTAGCTGCCCTCGCATCAGTCA
>Ga0115005_10005309_pt1 | contig 10201 bp, 12 predicted proteins | sample ArcOceMetagenome_FD_87163 | JGI IMG/M metagenome (GOLD analysis project Ga0115005, IMG submission 87163) | Marine eukaryotic phytoplankton communities from Arctic Ocean - Arctic Ocean - Greenland ARC118M Metagenome | ecosystem: Environmental > Aquatic > Marine > Oceanic | place: Arctic Ocean...
CCCCAAAACCCCAAAACCCCATACTTAGGGAAAAAATAAATAAAAAATAGTTTTTGTATATTATCATTTTAAAATTTAAAGTAAATCAAGTCTCTTCTGAATTTCTCAATTGCTCAGGCACTCAGCGTCCGTGTCCAGCGTCTTCACCATACGCTGAGACCACGTCACCTTTGGGCGTAACATTTTCCGTCAAATGCTGTCCTGGTGCATCTTTTGAAAATTTAACGATTCCTGTGCCACTTTCTCGATGATTTTCATTTGAGCTCATCTTCGAAGAATGCTTTTCAATGGTCTGGCCTTCTTCCTGTCTGGAGCTGTGGTTGACGCCAACACCAGAAATGACAAAGAGATTCTTGGACTTGCTATTCTATCTGGTGTGTCGTGAAACTCCGACGTTGCTTTGGTTGGTGCTGCCCTGGTGAGCAAAACCAACTTCTTAAGACTGCATCATGTGACGTTGAGCAGTATTCTTAGATTTCGATGAACGCTGCACCTTGACCTCTATTTTCGAGATTTCATTTTCGATATTAGTGGAACCAGAAGTTGCTTGGAAGTGCTTGCTTTAAGCAGATGGTGGATATACAAAGCTCGAGTCTTCAATTTGCTTTTGATTATAAATATTGCTCATTCCGAATTAGGCCTTCATGTTATAAAACTGCTTTTATTAATCAACCATTGAATTCTTTTAGGTTTAAATATTCATTTTGTTTTACTTCAACTGCTTTTTGAACTCATTGGCCATTTTCTTTTGCTCCATACTTTGGCTAAAGTAATTCTCATTCATTCCCGAGTAGTCAGCCATGGAGCCGCTAACGAATACAGCATTGCCGTGCTTGTGCGGCATCGGAAGAGCTCCAGGAGAAAGTAGAGATTCTTTTAATTCTCGATTCAATGAAAGTGCCTTGTTGAAATTCTTCACGGCTTTTTAGTCAGGCTAAGTGAACTGCTATTAGGAGGATAACTCATTAACCGAGCTGATATGTGTGTTGCTTGTTTTCAGCTCTCCACGGCTTTCATAGTTTATACCTTGCTTGATATTCAACAACGATCGGCCACGTTTTCCACTTCTTTATCTGCTCGAGTTTTTCGTTTTAGTCAGTTAAAAGCCGAAGTTTTAAGTCGCTAATTATGATGCAGCCATATTAGATGTTTCTAAAAGCTTACTTGGATTTTCGAAGTTGGTACTCTAATATATATTTGGTGAAGCACCCATGCTAAAAAGCGATTCATCATGTTGATTATTCCTTTACAATTTCGGAAGCGACAGACCAATACTTTGTCTGAAGGACGATTTCACATCTGTGAATTTTTCATCTTTTAAACTGCTCATGCCTGATTCGAGCACATCCTTTTGGTAATTATTAATCACATTCACTGCCAAATCAGCTATCTGCCGACAGCGATCGGAGATATATTAGTTATCCTCTTTTAAGCTTATGCACATCTGATAGATTTCCTTGCACTTCTCCTTCCATAGTGTGCCGTTTGAACCATTTTGTTCAAGGTCTTCGATTTCATTTCTCAAGGCTTCTATCTAAGTCATTGCTCGAAGTTTCAACTAATTTTCATTTTGAAACTTGTAATGCACATCTCGCAACTCATCTCTATTTCGTTTTGCTAAGGCATCTTACCTCGAATTGGAATTTGAATTATCGTTTTTCAACTTTTCTAATTCGACTTGTTGCTTGGATAGGACAGATATCAGCTTTTCCACATTCACTTTTTCAAACAGTTAATATTGATTCACTTTCGCCTCCATCTCTTCAAGTCTTCGTCCTTTTTCTTTTTTGAATTGTTAAAGGCGCATCTGCTCAGTTTGCATTTTCTTAATTCTATCACCAAGTTTTTCGATGGCTTTTTCGCTATCGCTGAGGCTCTATTACGTGATGATGAGTTCATTTCTCAAAACTTGTTCGCGTCTTTCGGCTTCGGCCATTTGTTCCCATAACATGCTGTTGCTGCTGAGCTTCTACTCGAGTTCCTAGATGTGATTTTAAAACTTCTGTCTCAATATGGTTTCTTTGATCTTTGTGAAGGTAAACATTTTTCTGTATCTATCTTGATATAGCTCCAGGTCTTGTCGCGCTTCTTGCTCGCTTATTTTGTAAGACTCTTTGATCGGTAATGGGAAATTCTCTGGAACGTTATCTGGGAACACCGACATCAAGTAGCTGTTGAGAGAGCTTTAATGATTTATTGGCTATGCTTATGTTTTTTACTAATTCAAATTCAAGCCTTGACGGTTTAGCTTTATTTATTACTTCAATAAACTTTATGAATTCACCATATTTCGTCTTGGAGAAGCACTCTCATCAATCTCTCTTGGCAGCGGATACCTCGCCGGACTAGGTCCTTGCAGATTCTCTCGATAGGCCTCTGGCATCTTGCTGATCTCTTTGTTTACTTCCTCTGCTGCGGCAGCTATACCATGGTGCCAAGTAGCCACCACATCTTTTTTAAATTCTCCAAATTGTCTCTTCTGGTCATTTATGACATTTTCATTGTGCAAGAGTTTGTTTTTATATTCAGCCTCTACATCTCTTCGAATTTATGATTCCATCGTGTAAATGTTGTCTTTGAGTAGTTTCAAGCTTCGGTTGGCTTGATCGAGTTCATAAACGATTTGGTTACCTTTTTCATACATTCGGGAGTTTACTACTTTGTCAATAACAGCAACTTGTGACTCAAGACGGCGTTCAAGCACATCAATTTTCTAATCTTTAACATACATCAAGTCTAAATAATGCTATTCCTTCTTGGCAAACGCTTCACACCTCGTTCTCATTTCTTATTCACCATATTTGATCAACCCTTTGCTCAATGAAGCAATACAATCATTTATATCCTTCAACGTAAATATATACCCAGGTCCACTTGTTAGCGTCTCTACTTCTGTACCTCTATTTTTAAGTCTGGTCAAAAACGTTTGAATGTGTGACACCTTATTAATGCTATCAAGGTGACTCAATCGATCAACGTCATCGTAGAGAGTCACGGCAAATTGTTAGAATGGATGAATGTATGCATCAATTTCTTTTGATTCATTTTTCAAACAATTGGTTAGAGCTAATGTTTCACAGTCAAGAGCTTTTACGGCAGAATTGATCAGGAATCTTTCAATTTCAACTTAAAAGATTTGGATCTCAGCTCTTGAAGTTAAAACTTAATCTAGAAGCAATTTTCGTTGCATTTCGTCTTGTTCGGCAATCATTTCTTTTATTTGTGCTTGATGCGCCTTTTTCAACTCCGCATCTGTGATTTTCTTCTATTCAGTATCTCGTAACTTTTCTATTTGCTTATCAAAATTCTTTCGCATAAGTTGCAGAATATTTGCACCCATTGATGATTTGAAACGAGCTTCTTAAGCTTCTTAAAGTATAGATTTCTCCGTCAAAATTTTCCATAGAAGTTATTTCGAAAATGTTTCTTCCAATTCTTTTCTCATTTTCTTATTTCCTAGGAACTTTGAAGGAGTTTAATGTGATTAAAAGCACATAATAGCATGCTTCATTTACCTCGATTCGATCTGATCAGTCAAATATCTCCTGGATTTCTTCAACTGGCCAAGTGAATATACTTTCGCATCTGCTGAAAAGTTTTCTTGTAGAATCAATTTCAAATAGTCAGTAATTTAATTATCCATATTCTTTAAGTTTTGGAAGATCTTCATTCTTGTCTTTTCATTGAAGCAGAGAAGATGAGTTGACATTGAATGAAAATCTGATTTGGAACCGAAAGGTTATGACAAGATGCAGCTACCAGAGAACTGGCCTGTTTTTTGGTTCACTTATATCTTTATATCATTTTCTTCTTCGCCAAATTGAGGAATTAGCGTTTTGTTATTGAGATAAATTGATTCTAATAAAGTGATTTCCTGAGGGTCAAGAGCTTGATCACTCAAAATAGGAAAGATGGTTTTATTAAACGCATTCATCTCTTGAATGCTGCCGAAAAAGTGATTTATTGAAGTTGATTCCAAGTCAACGTATTGTGAGTCTAAATCGAAGGCGTTTACGTGATAAACACCATTCGATGAAAGCACTTTCACATGATCTCTTTTGGCTAAAGCTAGCACGGTTTCATTTAATCTTGAAACTTCAAAATCACAATCTTTGGTTGTGTAATATTCATTAAGCTTCATGAAATTAGTTATAACTTACAAATATCGAATGTCTTGGTATTGCCTTAGATACTCTAAATTGAATTGCTATTTGCCTTCAGCATCTCGTTCACCTACTTTTTAGCCTTCTTTAAGAAGAAGCTTAACTTTATTAGCTATATGATACAGTTCATCACCAATATCAGATTTCAATTTCTTTGTTTTGAACATTTTGTTGATGATGGAGGTTGCGATAGCGTTTCTCTTCTCTATTCTATTATGGTGCTCTTGTGTGTCGGAAATTCGCTTAGCTGTAGCTGTGTCCTCAAAGTTTGGAATGGCTTTACCTGATGACACAATCGCTGACAGGTCATGCATGGCCGAACTCGTTTTTGAGTTTTCGCCAATTCCGTAGTTTTCGTGTCCGTCAACGTAATAAGGTAAGCCGTTGTTGATGCTATTTTCCATTTCAATTATTCTTGGTGAGCTAAAGGAATATTTTGCTATGCTCAATTCTAATGTGATAATTTGCTCAATTGTATTATAATATTGGAACATCTATCTCACTTTCATATTTTCAAAATTGTATGCCTTTTTCCTCTCGCCACAATATTCATCATTTGGGTGTGAAACATTCGACACATATTTGAAATTAGGCAATATTTAATCATAGAGGAAAGGCCCTTCAACTTCTTCATTATCCAAATCAAACTTTATGTTGTCGAAGCTGTGGAGCTACTTTTGTTTGAGCTGTTCTTCAGCCGACAATATTTACATCGCCATAATATTAGCAGAACTTGGAATTGCTAAAATATCAAGTTGTGACTTGTTCTTCCAGTCAACAGCGTCAACATGAGCTACAGGAACATGATGGTCGAGCTGCTTCGCCACTTCACCGTGATATCTCTCTGGGTCATAGGAGTTGAAGTAATTCTCAATCATATCGTTGGTCTCGAGATTAAACAACTATGAAAACTTGTGATCAACTTTATCTTCTTGGTGTTAATGTTCAATGTTCATTGTCTTTATGTTAAATTGGAAATATTGGTTTAAGGCTCGCAGTTTCTGGCATTAGGTAACGAGATCGTATTTGATTGAGTCGCTCCAGACTTCTTCTAGGATTTGATTGCAATAAGCGTTAAATAGACTTACTTTGTATGACCGAAGGATTCGAAGCTTTACTTCAGGTTTGTCGCAGCCTTTTTTATGTTGGTTTTGATCAACGTCAATGACCATTTTGCTATATTATTTAGTCAAATTACTTCTTCCTGGTCCTTTCCATTCGGATATAGACATAAGTAAACCCGAAACATTATTTTACAAATTTTGACTGAATCTGGACTTGATAGTACTATAGAATTTCGTATCGGGACCATCTATAGTTTTAGCATCGTAAAGGCAATTTAAGTTTATAACCATGTTTGGCAGGGCTTTTTCTTGCTTGATCATAGCTAGTTCTCTAAGTGCTCGCAAATGGGTGTCCATTAAGGCTTGATTGACTCTTGTTGCAACGATAAGAGCTTGTTTCTGCATCATTTGATAATGCAAAACAACTCTCACTTCTTCCAATCCACTTGACATGATCATCATTTTAAAAGCATCTGGACTTCTAAAGTTCAAATTGGATTTCATCGATGGGTCAACCTCATTGATAGCAAGTTCAATGTCGAGTATGCTTGCAGGACCATGGTCAACGAAGTTGATGTCGTCATCTGCAAGCAGACCGTTATCAAATGTCAATTTATCATTATAGTTTGGAACTAGTGTTCTTTTAGCCATTTATCCTTAGTTGATCAGAACCTTTGCCAGCTCCGCACATTCACTCAGACAAAACATAAGCTCTTGCCTCAACCTTAAAAGTTCAACGGTGTTGCACTGTGTTTTCAAGAGAGACGGTGTCAGCACCTATAGCTTCTCTGGATCCATGGCGCTACTCAGCACATGCTCTGGATTCTCAAATGGTTTGATAACATGCTTTTAAAACATCTTTGGCTAGTCAAACTTCATTTATGCCAAAGCAACGCCAACCGGCAACGTATTCATGCTATAGCCACCTCGAGTTTTATACGGATTGGTTTGAACAGTTATGCCAACTGGATAATTATAAAGCTTAACTGAATTAACATCAAGTTTAGAAACAATAAATGGATTAAGGGCAATCTTCTTGCTCTTTTTCAATTCAACATTTTGTTCTTTGATGTAAAACATCATTTTGTCAGAGCTGCCAACGATTGATTCATCTTCGATGTATTGGTGACCTTTGGTTTCTAATTCTTCTCCTATTAAGAAGTTTTGCATTTGTCGATATTGTTTAATTGCTGCTTTTAATATCTCTGCTTCCATGAGTGTTCGCATTATGTTGTCGTGTGGTTTGAGAACATCCTCGAGTTCTCTATTGGCACCATCAAGAGTGGCCTTCAATTTGGTGACAAAGTTCATGGAATCAGAATAGAAATCCATGATACTCATGGCGTTTGGACGCTTTAACCATGCGTTGAAAGGCATATGAATATCTGGCACTTCTTCTCCCAGAATTGAGCTTGATCGTCTATGTATGTCACTTTGGCTGACATGGAAGCTCGAATTCTCCATCGACATCTTCGTACTAGCATCTTTAAGAGGAACAGAATGTTTGAAGCTCATTAAGTCAGGATAACCCTCCAGCACATGTACAAAATGACTGTTTTCAGCCATGACATCAAGCACAACCTCATCTGTTTCTTTCGACATTTTGAAAAGTTGCTCTAAAGAAATCTTCGGAAGACCAAGAAGTTTTGTGAACGCGTCAGTTTGCAAGTCTTTATCACTATATCTCATTTTCAAAGGATCAGTACTTTCTCCTTATTTACTATCAACTCCTACAATGTTGTGGACATCTTTAATTGTGTTTTCAGCCATTTAGCTGCCATTATTTTGGTTTATTGCACTGCCACGGTTGCTGGCCAACACTGATTATTATCTGGATTCATAAAGTGACTCTGCTTCTGTTCTTTCAAGTTTATCGAAGTCGATCTCTTCTTAACGTTTCAAGAAGTTGGTATTTTCATCATCATAGTAATTCTAAATGAGGTCATGAAGTTGAGCGTCGGCATCGTTGTATTTCCAATCTTCTTTGGCCTTTTTATTTGCCAAAGTGTAACTCAAATTCAAACTTTCATGCACGTGGGAGTTCTCTGCTTTCTCAAGTTATATCTAATTTTGAATTATAATGTCCAATAGCGCGATATTTTGATCAATGCACTCAATTTCGGCCTTGTAACTATCTTTGAAATACAAGGCGTCTAAAGCCAATCTTGGTCTTCTGGCAATTGTGTCAGTCATTATTTGAATCAATCTTTATTGTTCAACTGGATCACATATATGCTCATAACATTCCATATAGAGTTGAATGAGTTGTACCTTCTTAAATTGAAAGTTCATTTCACATTTCAAGATGTCATTTATGACTTGTTATCTATCTTTGGTGTGAATTATTTGATCGACCTCGTTGTCGTAGAGTTCTTCAAGTCTTGAGATGTAATAGGAGCCGATTCGAAGCATTTCTTCTTCGAGGACCTGCATGTCGGAGAGAGCGCATTCATAGATGATATAGATGTTATAGTCGTCCTTGATAAGCACTTCTTGTTGTTCGATGTCGATTTCGACGTGATCAACTCTGTTCATCATTTTCATGCTATCTTTTGGCACAGAGTGTGACATCTTTTCATCTTCTTAGAAGTTTGGTCCAACCTCACTTGGCTCACCATAAGAAGCATGAAACCTCGGCAAAATAGGACAAGTGCTGAGATTCTTTTCATGAAATTTGCCTCTATACCGGATTTTCTTTAGATCCACCAAAGCAACACCTTCATGTCTCTATCTTTCCAATTCTTCAATTTGGTCATCATTGATAATTGAATAATCAGCATCATCATCCAAATTAAGAGCATTCTTCTTTCTCTCTTTTTCTTTTCTCTCTTGCTCTTTCATAATCTGGTTTTTCCTCTCTTCAATTTCTTATTTTTGTCTTCTATGCTCAGCTTCACGAATTGCTTTATTTGTATCAGACAATATCATATTAAGAGTCTCTGCGATTTGCTGTTCAGCCTCTTCTGGAGCTATCAATGGATCAGAGACATCGCCTAGTATCCTCTCTCTTGTTCCGAATTCTCTAAGATCCAGCATAAGTCGCTTCTGTATGGCCCTGAAGTAATTGAGCGAATATTGAATCTTTATTTTGGCGTCTCTGCTTTCCATATATCGCAGTGTGTTGTGCGATTGCACCAAATGAATTGGCAACTTGAATAAACTTTTCTTGTTCATTTTCTGAACAGGTGGTGACTGTATCTTGGTTGATCTGAGCGTATTTCCTGTGAGAGCATTGGACATTTGAATATAGAGGTTAGTATTCGTTTCATGAACGTTTGTCGCTGATACTGTTTGATATAATTTCTCTTCGTTTACTAAAACTCCTTTATCAGGTTTATCATCGTCTTTGGCTGCTCTGTGGATTCTGTAACTAACGTTTTGGTTGGCATCTTGATTTGCTTGAGAGTCTTCATCCAGGAATTCTTTTTATATGCAGATTTTGCTTTAATTTGCTTGCTCTTAGAACATTTGTTGCTTTTAGATCAAGTCAAGGTGAACTTGCGAAGACTCAGCGATCACGAGGTTTACACTGGCCAAGTCATTAACATCCAGGAAATCGAGTGCACCACGGAGTAGCGTATCAATCGAGTTATCTTCCTGGTACAATATAGCATCTTGTTTGTATTACCAATCTTCAACTTTAGGTGTGGTAATGATATGCTCTACCCAATTACTAGCTTTTAAACGAATTATCTTCAATTGGAATCGGACCACATCATCCGTCAATGCTTCTTCACTTGGCACAAAAGCTGCATTAGTAGATATATCTCTAAATATGCTAGGATCAACACGTATCATCGATTTCATATTTCGCTTTTTAATCTGCAATGCATCAAGATGTTAACCTGCAAAAGCATCATAAATGCTGAATTGACTTCTGATTATCTGTTTTTGAAAGTGTGTTGGAAAGAAAAGCGAAAGTTGATATGCAAACGAATATCCGTTATCTTGGTCAAGGTCGGCTTTTAAACCGTAAATGTGAGCTAAATTGACGATTCTGGATTTGGCTTCTGGGAGATTGTTTATCATGTCTGGTGGGATTTCGTAATCAGGGCGACATGCGCCGAGAACTCGTTCTTTGAGGTCCTTCATTGATTTTTTGTATTTTGTCACGTGATATTGATTTTTCAATGTTTTCAAGTCTTCAGTGAGCAACTCTGTTTGAATGTTGTGCTCCTTTTAATGCTCTATCATATCATGGACGAATTTTTCCTACTGAGCTATATTTTGATTTCTGATTTCAAAATATCTGTCGACGGTTGCATCGAAAATGGTAAAGCGCTCAGAAAGCGCAAGCCATTTGAGACGAGCCATAAATTTGTTAACCAGTTTGTTAATTTTAGTAGAGTACGCGACATGCCTGAGATAGACTTCAACGTCATCTGCTCTAATACAACTTTGAGCTGGTAAATCTTTAATTTCAACATATAATGTTCCCCCAGCAGGGCTATTACGTCCATCTTTGCTTTCTTTACTTTGCTTTTTGCTCATTGACGTAGGTCTCAATTGTGGATTAAGTCCTAAGGTATAATCATCTTCGGCAGCTAATCTCTAGTATCGTTTTATTGCATTATCCACTTCTAACTACATTTTACCGCACCTGTAGGTCGCCTGGCTTCCCAAAGTATCAATATTTCGGCACTTAATGGCATGATGGGCCCATCTCAGCATTAATTTGTATCTCTTATGTTGCAAAGTATACTATTTCCTTCTATAATATTGGGCCAAAACTTTTCTCATTTCTCGAGGATCACTTCTATCAGCAACGGATTCAATCAAAGCGTCTTGCAAATCTTCACCCATCAGCCTTGCTGGTTTAACTTATGGTGTAGCTTTTATCTGTTGCATAAGCTTCTCACGATAATTCTTCTAGACATCAGGATGCGCCACCAGCACCGAGTCTGGTTTGAAATAATAAACTTTCTTGTGCTTGGGCTTAACTCCAAGCGCCGACTTAACCGTAACTCCATCCAC
>Ga0115005_10005311_pt1 | contig 10200 bp, 14 predicted proteins | sample ArcOceMetagenome_FD_87163 | JGI IMG/M metagenome (GOLD analysis project Ga0115005, IMG submission 87163) | Marine eukaryotic phytoplankton communities from Arctic Ocean - Arctic Ocean - Greenland ARC118M Metagenome | ecosystem: Environmental > Aquatic > Marine > Oceanic | place: Arctic Ocean...
CTAGAAGTTAGCACCGATAGTATTCACAGTAGCATCTCGACATCTCCAGTACTGCTTCCAGAATCCATCCTGCACTGAAGCTGTCTGTCTGAGTCACTGTTTGTGAATAAATATCATAATTTGAAAGAAAAGACAGAACAGTGTGAGTGTACCAAGGTGTTTACTGTAGCGAATAGTTTTCTTTTCCAATGAATGTCGATCTTGCAAAGGTAAAATATAGTTTCAGAAGTGGATGCTTTCACTCAGTATTCAAAGATGCTGAAAATGCATTGAAGAGGGAATCATGCAACCGGGGTATTCTTCTGTATTATAAGGCAGTCTCTCGAGGAATGAATGGGTACTACAAGGAGTGTGTTGACGACCTTGTATTCTTGAGAAAGACCAATCGCCTCTTGGAGTATCCAATAATTTCCGCGTTGCAGTATTTCTATTCCGAATTGGTGACCAATGACCAAGAAATGGAAAAACTCAGGGTTGCATCGAAAGCTGCATTTCAATGTATCCAAATTGAAGGTGCTATTCTAGCAGCAGAATTTTTCCTTTGGGTATCTGGCAATTACTTTAAGGCTAGCCGTTGCCTAGATGAGATATCAGGTATTCGAAATAAAGCAGAGAAGGAGATACGACGCGTCAATCTCTGGTTAGAGGTTGCATCAAAGGGGGAGTTCATCGAGGGTGATGCGGCTCTTGGCCTTGAATACGCAGAAGAGTCCAATGACCTTGACTGTCTGATGGCTCTGACAAAGTGAGATCAAGTGCTGTTTATCTATATGAGTTCAACACTTATCATTTAGCTTTATTCAATGACTTCATTCTCTATTATCAGGTACCACGAAATGAGAGGGAACACGACGAAAGCGTTAAATACTTTGCGTATAATCAAGGGTCGTGAGAGTTCTTTCTTCCCTGCACTCATTGAGATGTCAAAATTATACCTCGGGATGGGAAATTTTGCATTGGCGGAGGATACATCGAGAATTGCATCTGCAATGGCAACCAATCATATTGAGGCTCGGTATATTTTGACCATGACTAAGTTCCTGTCAAGATGTGATAAAAAAGAACGCCATACATACCTTGGAAAATTGGTGCAATTATGTCTAGATCAAGAGGTTCCATTTTCGTCCAAACTCTGGCTTCGATTCGTTCAGCATTTCCCCCGAGTGTGTGGACATGATTTATCGGCTCTTCGGACAATATGTGACTCGATGGCAAAGGATTCTATTTCACAGCTCAATGACAGTGCAGTATTGATCGAGTATGCAAGAATGCTTAGATGTGTTGGCAGATACCACGACTCCATATCCCACTATGAACTTGCCTTGCAAATAGATGATAGTATCACGGCTGAAGGTATGGTGCTTTGTCAAGCATTGAGTGGAGATTTACAGCAAGCTAAATACCAGATCGAATTCTTTGAGCTTGTGCACGAGGACGATCCATGGTAAGTTCGTTCCTGACACTTTTACTGCTCTATGGTTCAACAGACTTGGCTTGACTCACATTTTTGCCGACATCAATCATTCCAGTGTGCCAATTGAAATAATGGTTGCAAAAATGCTGGTTTCAGGTAAAAAAGACAGTTTTCACTACGATGATGTCTTCAAGACGATTGAGCGTGAACTATCAACATTTTCAGACCAAGGATCGTCAATGCGTTCTTATGGTACTTTCGATTTACCTCTTGTTCTCGAAATCCTTCATCGCCTTGTTTGCCAATTCGATTTTGTACAATGTCAGGTAAATGAAAGCATTATTGAGAGGATATGCACTATTTTGAGGAGGATCATCGAATTATATCCTTCAAATGTTGAAGCATACAGCCTCTTGTCAAAGATTTTTCTCGAATCAAATGACCACAAAGCATTCCAGGCAACATTCAATACATGTCTTCAACAGTGCCATGAAATAGCTCTCGCACAGATAACCAAGGCTCAATATAATTTGTCGACAGGAAATATGAAAGCAGGGTTGGAAATATTGGAGGAAGCGTTGAGCATGGATTTTGGTTTACAGAAACATCCGTACTTCTGCCTCGTGAAAGGTTCATTGCTCCTTGAATCGGTAAGTGAGAAACTCTTCGAGAGCAAATTATTATGGTATGAACTAGGCACTAATCCGAAATGCATGAAATCAGGGAGAGATAGATGCAGCTGATGTTCAACTCTCAACAACATTGGGCTTTATCTCCAATGCGTTGACCAATCCAACGATGTCTTACCTCACACAACAAGACATAATTACATGTTTCATCAACATGGGTAAAACTCTGAAAAGGCGCAAACATTTAGATCGTATGGAAAATTTGATTTCTCGTATGGACAAGATATTTGCGAATGCAGTGTCATTTCAGTATTTGAAGACCAAGAGCGACTTGTTGTCACAAATAGGCAAAATAGAAAGTGCTCTTGAAGTATTTGACAAAGTACCAATTGTGAGTATTCTTAGGATTGTTGGTTAGAAAAATCTTCAAGACGACAACTCCTCCATTCTCACTTCTGTATCAAGGATTCAAATGAATATAAATCTGCACAGTTGGCAAAGGCCGATATTTACTTGAAGCAGAATGACAAAGATGAGTACATTAAATGTCACACAAATTTGGTGAAAATGAATGAATCAAAAGAAACCTTTTCAATGCTAGGAGATGCCAGTGCGAAGATGGGGCTTCTTTCGAAGGCAATTAAAGCCTACATTCGGGCTTTCGATATTGATCCACTGAATGAGGACTTAGCGATCAAGATTGGCTCAATTTACACGGACACACAAGAAACAGACAAAGCTGTGCACATATTCTCACAATATCTGAAGCGGGCACCACAAAGCAATAGAGTGAAAATGAAATTGATCAATCTCTACTCTGTCCTTGAATGTGACAAAGATGCGTTGCGTATGTTGAAATCACTCACACGTAATCAGGACGGAGGGGAAAGCCTCGATCGCGAGACGCACGGTCAACTATTACTAGCGACTGCGAACATTTACCACGGAAAGGGTCAATACGAAAAAGCAAGAGATTGTTTGTTACAAGCGAAAACCATCTTTAAAACGACGGAGGCTAGCAATCTAACAGGATTGCGCCTGAAAGAAGATGGTAAGACTATGGCTACCATCCTTTCTAAACTTTCGGACTGCCAAGTCCACCTTGGGTCCATTCAACTTGCTATTGAGTCCATCCAATCAGCACTTCAATTTCATCCAAAATGCGCAAGTTATTCCTTTCAACTTGCTACATATCTCTACAAGGACAAGCAATATGATCAATGCATTTTACAATGCGAAGAGAAGTGTACCGATAGTGAAGAGGCCGTGCTCTTGATTCTTGCGTCCTTGACTAGAAAAGCAGAATTTGAGACAGCTCTGAAGAAATGCGCCGCTTGCTACAGAAGACACAAGGACTACGCACGGGTACTGTGTAAGTACATCGTGCTACTTCAGAAGACGGGTGATATCGCTCAAGTTTATAATATTTTCAATGACCTGAAGAAACGAGAACCAGAAGAAAACATAAGTGTTGGACAAAATATGTGTATGGTAAGTCACTACAATGTTGCTACAATTTAATAACGATAACAGATTTATCTCGACATCGCTCATAAATCATTTCCAGGGATTATGCAAAGAAATTCTTGGAGATACCATCGGGGCTCTCGTATCATTCAATGTAATAAGGAGGACCGAAGAATGGTCCCATGAAGCGACGAGAAAAATGATTCATATCTATCTTCGGTTGGACGACTTTGAGTATTGGAGTTGTCTTCGAATCAGACCAGATTCAGAGGCTATAAATGCAGCAGATATGCTTCTATCCAACCTTGAGAATTCACTACCAAACGACCGAGAGGTATCAGTGCTGAGAGGTTACTGGGAAATGATTGCTCTTGAGGGGAAGTTTGAAAAGCCTTTAAAACGATTCAGCCATCTCCTAGAAGGCGACGAGGTAAGTATTGAGTGCGCCCTCACAATGTGCTGCCATTATAATGTAAATTACTCAACATTGCTTCTGGTTTCTAAAGAACTACATCCCCGCGCTACTGGCTAATGCGATCATAAAGAAACAGTCGGCAGGGTCAGCAAAATTAGTTCGCAATCGTCTAAAGAAAATCGCGAAGATGCCTCACGACATTTCTTATACCATGGAATTTGAAAGAAGCTATTTGCTTCTCGCAGAGGATTATATCGAAAGAGGAAAGGTAGAGTTGGCTCAAGATTTGGCAAAACGGTGTCTTTACTACAACCGATCTTCAATAAAGGCTTGGGAGACTTTGGGGAAAACCTTAGAGCTCACGGATGGCGATTGGAATGATGTAGTTCAAAGTTACGAAAAGTGCTGGTCCCTGGAGAATAAGAGCTCCTGCCTATCAGGATACAGGCTGGCTGCTCTCTATCTAAAATTGAATGAACCTACCGAAGCCATGAACATTCTTCCTCATGTTTACAGGCTTGCTCCGGAACATTTTCATATTAAAAGTTTAGTGTCCACTCTTGCGACTTCGTTAAGGCCATGATATGTGTTTAGAGGAGATCTTAAAACTCTCATGACTTGATTACCCGCACTGCACACGTTTATCAAAGAAAAGAGTGACGCTACTCGTAGTTAGATATTAAACAATAACACTATTCTACGTCAGAACCACCTGGGGTACTACATTGTTGAGCATTGGTAGTATCAATGATTTTGCCAAGGCCATATTCATATGCAACACTAAGAACTTATCGGACCTCACCATTGCTCGCCAAGCAGATTATTCACATAATTGCCTTTTTTTCTCAAAACTATTTCATCAAAATCCCACTGGTATTGTTATTGTGGTGCTTGCTCGATGGCACACTAGCTAGCTTGCTAGTTCCAGTAGCACTCATCTTCAACATTCAACCACAATCTTCAAATTCTCGCCTCCTGGTTCCTGGTCACTTTTTAAATCAGTTAAAAACCTGTAAAAAAAGAGACGAAGCATTGGCATTTCTGCTCACCTCACCTTGAACCTCTTAGATTTTTTGAATTTTTGGGAATTTTATAAAAAATTGAATACAAGAAATGGTATCTTCAATCTAACAACAGTCATATACGGTTGGTAATAGCCTAATGCTGACGCGACACCATCTGGGAGACGTCACGTTCTGATTGGCCGAGGATGCACTACAACAGAACTTCATCCCATCCATCGGAATCATCATCGGAATCATCTCATAAAAACCTCCGACCAACACCTGACACAACAACCTCGAAAATACATCTCATCTTATTCCGAATCAAAGATCCATCGTTGCCACCCCCATCTAGACAAAAATAATGGTCAGCTATAGAATCAACTCTTCAGTTATCATAGGTGCCCTGTTTGCACTAAACAGCTATGATGGACATTTTTCTGTCGCTGCCTTTTCTCTTTCTCATCGGTTTACATCCCATCATTTGAAGTCTCTGCATTCCACAACATTTTCACCAACGGAAGAATTGGAGTCTATCACTACAACATCGAGGCAGCCGACAGCTCTCTTTTCAACAAAAAAGCTGTCGCGTCCCGAACGCAAAGCAATTGAAAGGCAGAAGAAGGAAGCAAAATTGAATAGTCCTCCAAGAAAACTCGTATCAAAGAAGTTTGAGTTGCATTCAAATAACATATCCGAGCTCACGGTAAAGTCAACAGCAGATGATGTAATCAAGGCCATCAAAAGGTAAGATTTATGGATGGTAGATTATCGAATTTGATACATACCTTATTCTCACTAATTCTAACACTGCAGTAAACGTTTTGTCATTTTCCATTATTTTCATTGCCTTTCAAAGAGCTCAAAGTCGTCATGATGTTCACGACCTGAACATAATTGCAAAATTCTTGATTGAAGAAGTTGATGAATCTTTTGGTTTTGGATTCCGAGGTTCGCTTCTTGCTCGTCTAGCGGTTGCTGCCTTACATATGTCAAATGATGGAGCTGCCACATGCGGTATTGCATCGCGAGCTATTAAACTTCGTCGCACTGAATATAGGTCAACAATGCTTCCTATGGAAAGTGCAGCAATCTTTAGAGGTCTTTTGCGAATTCAGAATGTCACAGATGCACTTAATGTTTTGGATGATGAATTACGTCTCCCCATGGAAGGAACACCAATTGATTCTCCCGAAGCTAAGGATACAATCAAGCATAGAGCTTACTCTATATCATCTCTCGCTTCTAGGCATTTCTACGAATTGGAGCCAAGTCTGGCAGTGAAAGCATGTGATATGCTCACACAGCTGGGCCCTACTGTGAGGAAATCCGGGCTTACTGCAGAAGATTTGAACATGCCCTGGGCACGCATCATTCAGGGAGCTGCGCAATGCGAGTCCGCAAGAAGAGACGGTTCAATCGAATTTGATGATGCAGGTGCAAAGATGCCCTGTAATCTTGTTTATTCTGTATTGACTGCAATGACGAGCTTTCCTTCTCAGAACGATGATCAGACATACGAATCATTGTCGAATGCTTTGGTTCGCAGGACTAACTTCATCACCGGGGCTGTGTCTATGGAGGGTTGTCCCGAAGAAGATCGCGGGGAAGTAGTTTATATCGGGAGAAGTAATGTTGGCAAAAGTAGTCTTGTGAACATGGTGAGTTCATTATTCCACGTTTGGCAATGTACTCCTGACTTTTCGGCCTAGCTAATTCTTCTATCTTATTCACTGCAATAAACAGGTCACAAACCGAAAGTCATTGGCTTTCATCAGTAAGAGGCCAGGAAAGACCCAGCAGTTCAACTATTTTTCGGTAAACGACAAGCCAGATAAAGAGAGAGAAGTAAGATTTGGCGATTTTATTTCTGGCGAGAAAGATCCAGACTCATTTTACATCCTAGATGTTCCTGGATTCGGATTTGCAAAGGTTCCACAGAAACAACGTCAGGCTTGGTCCGATTTCTTGGCACAATATATTACAACTAGAAAGACTTTGAAGGTGATTTTCCACCTTATTGATGGTAGACATGGGCCTATTGACGAAGACAATAATATCATGAAACAGATTGGTGAGATTAAGCCAGATGGGGTGAAGTATGTCATTGTTTTGACCAAAGCAGATAAAAATGTCAAGGGTCCAAACAGCACAAATGCAGGCAAAGTGTCAAAGACCGTCCTTGAAAAAGTAAGGAATGCTGCTCAGAAGAATAACGTTGGAAATGCACCGATTCTACTAACATCCGCAGAAACAAAGCTTGGGCGTGATGACATTTGGAGATACATGAGGCTTGCTGCTGAAGCCTAGATCTTCAATCTAGATCTACTATAGAATTCAATTATAGGACTTGTACACGCTAAATTTAATAGAAACACAACACCGGTATTCTTCCACCATTATGCCTCTTCCTTTTTCTCCACAATTGCCAATGCTTGTTTACCTTTTTCATGCGACGAATGTGAATTAACGTGGAACAAGAGTCCTGCTAGTTTGGGGCCAATTCCAGTAATACTCTTTAGTGACGTCTCCGACTCTGGCACTTTACAATGAAATTGATGCTTCACGTCCTTTGCTGCTTGAACTATATGCTTTGACTTTACATTTGCAAACAAGACAGAAGATATCATTTTTGCTAGTTCCTCTGGATCTGCCTTCGACAAAGTTTCTGGGGATAGATACCGTTGCTCAACAGCAACGTTAACTTGCTCGGCATTAGATCCGTTCTCATCATTTTGCAAAGGAGAAGACTCGAATGACGGATCTCGAAAGTGATTCCTAAGAGTAATCATTGCCTTACGAACTGTACCTTCGTGAGCCTGACAATGTAATCTCGCCGCAATCAAAACCTGAAAACGCCTGATCTCTACAGGCGCATCCAAATCAGCAAAACTTTGCCACTTATTTCTGCACTCTTCCATCTCTTCACTAGTCTTTTTAGAAAATTCACAATCATTCGCGTCTTTTACCATTGTCCGTTTTCTCTTTTTGGAAGGTGGTTTAGATGCGCCTTGTGACCTTTCATTGCTTTCCTTTCTTTTGCTGCCTTTGCCTTTGTAACCCTTTGTCTCGGAATTCGATTGTTCTTCCATGTTGCTTGACTTTTGCAGATCTGTAAAATAAGAAGATTCAGGACCTCCTAAATCATGTGCGAATTGCAGGAAGGGATTTGTAGATGTGCTTTCTGGACGATGGTCAGAACTTTCAGAGCCATCAATAGTGCCATTACTTTCATAAGTAGTAATTGCAGAACTGGGAGGAAATGATTTCGTCATTGATGCTTGTGCAGATGCCGGAGGGGAACATAGATCAATCACTGACGATAAAATACTTGGCCGTTGATCGCAATCTTCATCAGCTGTATCATCTTCCGTGTTCATTTTAGCCATGTTCATGGGATAATTCTCCACGCTTTCTGTACATGGAGAAACATTTTTTGCCGGCGCCGTTTCAATTTCAATAGCGTCGACACTAGCTGCGGCGGAACCTACCAGTATCTCTTCCTCTGCAACTGCAACTGCAACAATCTTCTCGTGACTATATGACTTTTTCGCTGAATTTTTCTCAGCAGCAACTGTTGTTTCTTCTGGATCACTGTCAACAATCTCAATTGCATCATTGGTTGTAAGGCCAATGGCTCGTTGCCAACCATGATCATTATCTGACTGAAAAGTTGTTTTTTTCTTTGGAATTTCAATTGCAGCTTTTTGCGATTTTCTGTTTCTGGGCGCAAAGAAACTGCTGATTGAGGCGCTCATTGGTTTGCTTGTGATGATGAATGAATTGAAGCAACAGTCTAGAGTACTACTCGTACTACTGTAGCACGTATCTACGTTCGAATGTACCAATAGTTCAATCCACATTCCACATCATGTTGTTCTTCGTTGCTCGTTGCTATCTGCTATCATAGAATTGTGAATTCATAAAAGATACCTGGTAGAGCTCTTAACCTATCTGATAAATCTCTTTACTTCTCTTCTCTTTCCTTTTCCCAGACATCTTGCCAGAGCCGTCCAACTGAAAAACAAAACACTCATCTCCAACAACAAGAAGCATGCAACAATCAACATTCAACAATCAACAATCAACAATCATCATCAAAGGGTCTTCCTCCCATCTGCCTAGTTCACTACAAGCCGCAAACATTTAAATCCATCGATCGACAAAGAAAGATATCATCACCATGTTTGGAACACGAGTTTTGTCACAATTCCGAATGTGGATGCCCAACATGCCCATTACACTTACCGGAGCAAAGAATGCAACTGCAGTCTCCCCTGCTACTGCTACCTTCCGAGTATTACCGAGAATGACAAAGCACGAAATTAAGGAATACCTCACAAAGATATATGAACTTCCCGTGAAGAGCGTGAACACTATTAATTATGCGGGAAAGAGAAAGAGAGCCATGGGAAGACGTAAAATTGTATACTATAAGTACAGAGATTACAAGAAGGCTGTCGTAACCTTTGGCTCCGCATTGAAGGACGTTGGCAGAGGAGCAAAATTGGACATGGACGAACCAGAAGAAAATAAAGCTTAATTTTCGAGTCTCTCCGATTTCGTAGAACAGAAACCACGGCGCCTTCTCGATTCAATCATCAGGACCTAAAGAAGCCTACAGAATTTCAACAAATGGTACATTGGGACCATTTACAAATATGCATTTAGGCAGTTCTCGTCATATGCACAGCATTGCAGCAAGTGCACCAAATCCAATAAAGCCGCAGATTAAATTTAATCGAGAATATACATCAAATCTTTGGCTTTGAGTCCATCAGTGCACGAAGTTTCTGCATTTTTTCTTTTTGAACTTGTTCTACATCAATCGCTTGAAACCCTTCCTCCTCTTGCTCTCCGTTGTTGTTGTTTTCACTCTCCTCTTCTACTTTAGGAAGATGAAGATTCCGAAGATTGGGCGACAATTTCAATGAATTGACACCCCCTTTATCATCACCTACGATGAGTATGAACTCATTGTTGTTGAATCTTGCCTTCGTCAATTTCGCTCTCTTTACAACCTTTTGGATGCAAAGGGGATCTTGCTTGTTTTCATACAAGTCATATACATGCACTTTTCCGTCGCTCGTCACTGCTGAAAAGATCGTGGACGAATATGGAGACCAAATCACATCTCCCACTGCGTTACCAAGGTCCAGTGATAAAAGAGGGTAGCTCATTGAATGGTCCCACAGCTTTAAGTGATGTTTAAGACAGCATGTGAGTATGTGATTACTGGGGGTTGTACAGAAGAAAATAAATAAGGACAAC
>Ga0115005_10005312_pt1 | contig 10200 bp, 11 predicted proteins | sample ArcOceMetagenome_FD_87163 | JGI IMG/M metagenome (GOLD analysis project Ga0115005, IMG submission 87163) | Marine eukaryotic phytoplankton communities from Arctic Ocean - Arctic Ocean - Greenland ARC118M Metagenome | ecosystem: Environmental > Aquatic > Marine > Oceanic | place: Arctic Ocean...
TATTAAGTAAGCAATTAGTTTCATTGGATTCTTCTTCATCGTTGGCTATCGACTGCTGATCATCGCTAATCAGCTAAATACGTTGGGACTCTGTATGCAAACATCCAACCGTTATTATAACGGTTGGATATCTTCTCACGAGTCACAAGTATTTGCTGAGTGTGAATGCTCGGTGCATAGACAAGTTTGAAAGGCCACAATCCAGCAATTGTTCTGTGAAAAGTTGCATGCGACAGCAAGAGCAACAGGTTATGATCCTATATATTACGAATTCTGGGGAGCACGAAAGCGACATTAGTCCATTGACGAGTCGTTTGAAGCAAAGATATTTCATGGAAATGTATTTGCAAAGTTTCATTTGGAATCCAAGGATCCTAATATCTTTATTGAACGTACAGAACGTAAGGATTCAGGGGAGTAGCAGGACTAAATCCATTACGATCAGTCACGTGCAAGACATAATGTCATGATTCGCATGAGTTTAGTCACTTATGGTGTCAACGGCTACTGATTTAGCAAGAATAGAATAAGTCTCATAATTTAGACAATTGGTTTATTTTATCCAAGTCTTTGATTGAGTTAGACTTGTTAGAGTAGGTGCGTGTCGGACTACTGAGGATATACAAGAACTTACGCCAGCTTTCGGAAGCGATGTGCGAATTGCGGGGGCCAGAATGGAGGTGCATTTCTTCTCTGTCAATGTCAGAGCCGGGAGAGGATAAATCAACTTGCAGGAAATTGTAGTTTGTAGAGCTTTCCAAGCTTCGGCCTGTGATGATCTACCGAGGTGCAGTTTGGCTGCCCAATTGACTGCTGCTGAGAATTTATCATTTTCTTCTTGTTTCCGGAGGGTGACATCCAGTCAATAAGATGTAATTACTATTATTCACATTTCTTGCTACAAGATCAAAATTGCCAATATCCGAATGTAGTGGTTTCCTTGCGCTGTCGCCATGTTCGAACTTAATTCCAGTATCAGGTTGGAGCAGTTGTCTGTGGGTTTGAAATAAAATTATCACTCTCGGTCCGTCGCCAAATGTCCCTATACCTCTCGTGAGAAATGGCTCAAGTAATTGAGACCCGCCTTCCGTTTGATGGTATTTTTGCTTGTTGGATTGTATTATTGCTTTCTCCACGTCTTCCTTGTCCGTTAATTCTGAAAGGCTGCCATCTGCATTGGTTATTGTCAGTTGAGCCGAAGCCCCTGCTCTCATCTTGCCCTCCATGTATTGGATGTTACGAAAGAGGGTTATGATGGCTTCGATCCTGTTCATGTTTCTCAGATGCACTGTGGCCTTGATCGTACCTGTGGCTTCCTTTGCCTCTGCTAGTTGTGACCTAAATTTGATGCTAAGACTCTCGTCGATGCTTTTGCAGTGTCTACATTCTACACGGGCTTCATGTAATTTCCGTCCTCCACCACCTACTCCTAGTAGTACTAGTGCATGGAAAATAATCACTGCTTTGGGACTCATTGCTGCCACCCTTATCACTCCTTACTGGATAAAAACAATGCAACAAAGGAATGGATTTCCATTGTTGGCTTTGCTAACTTGATCAAGTTTTTGAGCACAAACATAGCCAAAAGCCAAACGGTCATCATCCATCATCAATCCAAGGTTACGCAAAGGATATATAAAATATTTTCATAAACGTAGACTATGATACAAATAATGGTGTCCTCCATCAGGAATGACACCGTGGCCGAGTGGTTAAGGCGATGGATTGCTAATCCATTGCTCTTTGAGCGCGTGAGTTCGAATCTCACCGGTGTCGTCTTTTTACAGTTTTTCTTTTTCATGGGAAAAACTCGTACCACTGCATCTTTGCTTAGGAAGACTTGTACAGTACGCGTGCTAATATTAATAGTTTATAAACTCGAATGCATTAGTCTACTTTGTATGTTATCACGTACAGAAGCAGAAGTCTACAATTTTCAATTTTGAACTCCTGACCAAAAAAGAGAACTTTTCCCAGCCCACTCATTTTTTCCAAAAGAAGCGAAAAGTGACATAAAAAACGTATTTTGCTACTCACATACGACCATCAAACTACTGAAGTACGGTAACGCCAATCCATCCACTAAAACTGCTGCTAAATCACCACCGGCACGCATGAGCATGAGTCGTCTACTATTCCTGTCAATCCTCCAAGGAATCCTCATTAGTCCCGGATCTTTGGCATTTGCTCCCACTCTTCAAATCCATTCCAAATTCCAATCTTCGAGGACCCTGTTGCTCGCCTCCTCCCAATCATCTTCTTCTTCCACTCAACAAGCAGTCAACTATCAAACATTTGGCGACGCAACTCTCTCCGATGAAACTTTCTCACAGCATTTCCCTTCAATGCCAAAATGGCTCACTGATCGCGCCACAGAATGCGGGTGGTCGTACCCCACCATCATACAAGATCGAGCCATCTCCTCGATCCTGGAAGGAAACGACGTCATTATTCAATCTCAAACTGGTTCCGGTAAAACATTATCGTACCTCCTTCCCTTATTGAGCAAAATTGATCCAACCCGTTCCTCCATTCAGGCCGTTATCATTGTTCCCACGAGGGAATTGGGAGTCCAAGTCGCCCGCGTCACGAGACGTCTCGCGGCGACTTCTTCCGAGGAATACAAGAAAAAAATCATGGTGATGAGTGTCTTACAGGGGAGCGGGAATAAGCGTCAAAGGGCCTGGGTGAAGGCTGATCCACCCCATATCGTTATTGGGACACCCAGAGAATTGACACATTTGGTCAAGAGCAGTGGAATGAAGTATCATGCTGTGAAATATGTTGTTGTGGATGAGGTTGATAGCTGCCTCTTGAACAATGTGGGGACTATTGTTGCTTCGGATGTGAAGAAATCGTTGAATTTATCTGGGAGTGGGCCCCTGCATGAATTATTATCGAGATATCTTTCTCCAACCTTTGAAGAAGCAGAGGAGAGAGGTCAGATGTCATTGGTGGAGGGGAGCGCGAATGAGAATTCAAGGGTGATTAGTCATGGGACGGATCGGCAGACTGTATTTGTGTCGGCGACAATTCCGCAGCATAATCATTTTTTGAAGCAGTGTTTGCAGAATCAGTGGATGGTGAGGGAACCCGTTCATGTATGTGCGTCCCCGGGTGAATTGATTCCTCCTAGTCTGAAACATGTGTATTTGGTTTGTAAAGGAATGGATTTTAAGATGGCAGGGTTGGTGAGGATGATTCATAAGGAAATGGATAAGATTGCTGCAGAGAGGAAACAGATGGAAGTGCGAATTTTGGTATTTTGTGAACCGAAAAGACCAATGGAAAAAATGTCCATGATTTTGCAGAAGGAATTGGGGAAACGATTGAGTGAGACTTTTGATGTTACGGCTACTGTGTTGAGATATGAAGATTCTACGACTACTCGAGTTGCTGCAATGGAAGAGTTTCGTGGGACGGATACATATCTTGGTGGAAGAATAATGGATGATGATGATGATGAAAGTGACGAGGATGCGGATTCTGATTCTGATTCTTCCAAAGAGGAACCAAAGGAAACCTCCATGGCATTAAGTGATGACTCATCGTCGAATGATGCAAAACGAAACTTGCGTATTCTTCTGTGTACGGATTTGGCCGCTCGAGGCTTGGACATTGCTGAAATCACACATGTTATCAATTACGATCTTCCCCACGAAGGGGATATTTACGTACATCGGGGCGGGCGTGCTGGGCGTCTTGGGAGAAAAGGATTAGTCATGTCCATTATTACAAAAGAGCAAGAATTTGTTTTGGAAAGGTTGGCAAATAAGTTGGGCTTGGATCTGAAGTGCATCGCAAGGCAGCAGGCACCGCCGAGGCAGTAATCTATAGTTCCAGTTATTAATATTATGATGTTACTTGTCACTTTTGTGCTAATTAGCAAACTTCATCTTTCATAAATATGATTCATGCATAGTCATGTAGTAGAATACGTCGAATCTGTCCAAGAAGATGATCAGTCATACACCCTCATAAGATGACTGAAGCTGACGCTTGGTCATTGAGATGGGTCAAAGAGGTATCACCACCGTCATACCGGAGGACATCTAGTATGATGGCATTCCCACCGACATGTATTCATCGATTGGTTCGAACATAGAAGAGGGGGAGGACGAAAAGTTGCATCATTTCCCCATTCTGAGCTCCTGCTCGTCAACCACTGCGAGAAGTAGTGCGCCTGCTGTTGATGGGCTTCTACAAATTGATCATGCTAGTTGAACATGATGTTTAGTATCGTCGCGTCAAATAAACTTCTTGTTTCTACGACTTCGTCTGATGGCAAAATCACAGCATTATCAAGTGCACCGCCAGCATCAGCAGACGAAAGAGGCAATGGAATCATGGAATGCTACTAGAAGTAAGGCTCGCCATTACCAGGATTAGAAAGAGCGCGAGCAGTTCTAGAAGGACGCGCTGTCATAGCGCAGCAGACAGCAAAATGGTTCCCTTACCTACGAGACAGAGAATAATCTTAGCAGCGGCCACGCGGCCACCGATTTAATAATTGCCGCACTTCGCAACAAAACACAAGGAGACCAATTCCATCCACCTGCCTCTTAATACTACAGCACAAGCCAACCTCCGACAATTGGCAGACATCTTCCGTAGTTCTACCACCACGGTATCACCCATCAACAAAAATCAAGCTGGCCATCCAACCATTACAGCACCACCACCTTCACCTGCAGTTCCAAGGGTGCAAGAAATACAGGATCTGACCAGTCATTTTTAGATTATGAATTATGAGCCATTGTTTTTCACTAGGATATTACAATTGCCCTTGATGACGTGGAATGCGCCTCAATCAGCGAAAAGAACCAACACACACATCAAGAAGTGATTGGACACAACCTTCACCTTCTTGTTGGACAACATCAACAAAGCTTCGTGAATATACATTCGATAACAGTGTTATAACTTTTACATACCATATGATCACCATGAATGCACTACGATCGACATCACGTTTTTTTTTTAAGACACGTCAGTTCCCACTGAGGAAAACAACTAGATGTATAAATTCATCTGCACTGATCGTTACGAATGATGTTACGACTACAACTACAACTATTAACAGTACCAGCAGTACCAGTACTAATAAAATGCCACCCAAGGAAACTCTGCAATTTGGCAAAACATTTGCTCCTCACATGCTCATCATATCTTACACAAACAACCAATGGCAAAACCCAGAAATCGTCCCATATGGTCCCCTCTCCATCTCTCCCGGGTCATCCTGTCTCAACTATGGCATGACTTGTTTTGAGGGTATGAAAGCCTACCGCTCCCTCGCTCCTGATGATTCATCTCTCCGTCTCTTTCGTCCTGATAAAAACATGGAACGCTTATCGAGCAGTATGGAAAGATTATCTCTGCCAGGGTATGACTTTGACCCGAACGAACTCATTCAATGCATCCAAAAACTCATTCGAATCGATCAGGATTGGGTTCCTTCCGGGGAGGGATATAGCCTCTACCTGCGTCCAAATGTAATTGCCATGAGTGATAATCTAGGACTTGCAAATCCTGATTCTTTGTTGTTATATGTTGTCACGAGTCCGGTGGGACCTTATTATAAAGATGGATTCAAACCTGTGAGATTATTGTGTGAGTCGAAATTTGTCCGAGCTTACAAGGGGGGAACGGGGAATTGTAAAATTGGAGGGAATTATGCGCCCACCATGAAACCGGCGAAAGAAGCGGCGGAGAAAGGATATCATCAAGTATTGTGGTTGTGGGGAGATGAAGTGACGGAAGTGGGTGCCATGAATGTCTTTTTCGTCTTTGAAAGGACAAATAAAGATGGAACCAGTGTGAAAGAGATTGTCACGCCTCCTCTGGATCGAGGGGATATATTACCAGGAGTTACGAGGAGCAGTATTATCGAATTGGCACATGGGTGGAAGGGGTATGATATGGTAGAACGAAATTTGACTATGGAGGAAGTGGCTCAGGCTATTAATGATGGAACGTTGGTGGAGGCCTTTGGAGCTGGGACTGCAGCGGTGGTGACGCCGATTGAGTGCATTCAGTATCAGGGTAAAGATTTAGAGATTCCTGCGACGGGAAATGCGACTCAGAGGGCTTGGGATGAACTCCTGAGCATTCAATATGGAAAGATGGATCATCCATGGAGTGTCAAAGTGAATGTTGATTGATGTATATAGATGTTTGCTGTACTTATTAGAAATTGCAATGGTTATGGACTTTTGAAATAAATAGGAATTATGATTTATACAGGACGAGTACTGTAGTACAGTTAATAGTGATGTGTTCTAGGTACCTAACAAAGATTCCAGTCTGTTCTTGTGAACGAAGCTCAACGATTTATGGCATGATGGAACATTCCACGATACAGAAATGACATATATTCCAAGTATCCTCGTGCTCGCAGAACATTGGGTATCAAGTATTCATTGCACGGCGAGGCCAATATCTAGATATCGATAGATATTGTCAGTAATGCTCCATCCTTCACTAATTTGATATCATTTGTTTCAACAAAGAATGGCACGCCAAGGAACACATTTTGAATTCCATCAATCCACCATTTATCCATCCATGCTCTCGGAATAAACCATCCTGTCCTGAACCCCTGTATGCCAATACGAATTTGCAAATCTTAAATCTTCCATCACAGTACTGTAAATAACAATGAATGGTTCTTCAGAGAAGGAGTAAAAGTGCTACCAATCAGTATCTCCATACTACTTGTTCATGGATCTACTTCGTAATGTCTGGTCGTATCATACTTGTGTTGAAGCGATGCAATAGGACAATCCATCACAGGAGAGAGCACTCCAAGCATACATGCCTTGACCGAGTCCTTGCCGCAGTCAATGAACACTTGGGTCGAGTACCTACAGTACTAAAAGTAGTGCCACATTGAAATGCTGCACATGTTATCCCTACCAACAGCCAGGCAAGATGGCACAGCATCGATCTTTACTGATGGCGCATGCTTCTGCATCTGCATAAATGAGGATATTTGGTTCTTGGTCACAAAGACTGTCTAGAATTTTACTGATAGAAGTGTGAAAAAACGCAACCATTCCAGGGCCGGTAACTAGAATGGTGGTATTGTAGTAAGATTGGTATGTAGTAACTTGAATAGTGTTATTCTAGTAAGATTGCTATATATATTATATCCAACCTCTTTAGTTTTGGAAAATTGAAGATTTTTTCTGGAAACATAGAAAGTGCATTGCCAGTCAGCCAAAGCACGTCCAGGTTTGGAAAGTCGAAGGATTATACTGAAGCAAGATTGTTGTTGCACATCATCCATAAAGTTGTCAAGCTTGGCATGGTGAAGTTGGCCACCTCTATCAGCGCACTACAATGAAACATTGCCAAGCGTTTCAGGCTGGGAAATTAAGGTTGGCAACCCTGGTGAATAGATTGGAAATCAGGTGCAGCTTTTCCAGGCTTGGCAAGTCAAGTTCAGGCATCACCGCCAACCCAAGGTTATTAAGCTTGGTGAAGTCAAACAAGAGGGTACCTCAGTACCTGGTAAAGGAATTGGAGGACAGACTCAATTCTTATAGGTTTGGCATATCGAGGTTTGGAGTAGCACCTTCAAGATTATTCCTGGAAAGATCCATAAAGGTAAGCATTGAAAAATCCATCAACGGAGGGAGGCCTCCAGATGTATCGTACCCAGACAGATCTATCTTTGACCCAATCCATCTGAAGCACAGGATAATTCATTCCACTGGCAGTGATCAATGTCAGTCGTCCATTTAGTATAGGTTTACTCCAAGAACGACATCCGTTGACATGCCAGATGATTGCAAGGCGGAAGCATTACTATATACAACAGTTCAAAGAATCATTGAGTTTTTATTCTACTTTTTCACTTACCTTTGAAATGTTGTTCTTTCCATTACAATCGGCCGAATTTGAGAAATGAGAGAATGGAATAGACAGCGCAGAAAGATGAACAGATAAAGTGGCTTCCTCTGTTTGTAAATGGACCGAATTAAATTGTTACTCCTTTCATTGGTTTGAAATGAGTTTCTTCAAACTTCATCTCCTCAGGGAAGACTAGCATCAAGGACTGCTTTTACTGGTATCTGCAATTTTGAGGAATATTCTTGATTTTCCTCCCAGAAGCTCAAGATTGTTTTGGTGAGTAATGCTGTGTTTATCATCATTTTATGCCGATACGAATCACTGAAGAATCATCGCCATGCGGCAAGTATCGCTCGTTTCGTTGACTAGTAGCAGGCACTAACGCCTTAAAACAAGTGATTTAAAATGCATTGCCTCATATTACTTTAACTATACATAGAGGCTCTCCTTGAGCTGGAGTCTCTCTAAATCTGCGTCACATGTTGTCACTCGGCAGTGACTCTTTGGGACCATGCACTTGTCGTAAAGCTTGAGCGCGAGAGTGAAAACGTTCTTGGCTTCATCAAACTGACATTTCCAACACCTGCATGAATGTATCCAATGAATATGTGGTCTTCTAGCCCGAAAGCTACAACTGAAATTCGCATTGCATCCTTAAAAGCACTTAAGGGGGTCAGAATACTTGCGCTTTGATGTAAAGTAAAGACCAATATTGAACAGAGGGAATATGCTACCTTTAAAAGAAGGAGGTGCATTAATACTAGAATTCACCGATTTCACGACAAATTCTAAGCGAGTCTTGAAAGGCTTGAAATGCTCTCTCGGCTTTCCCTTGCTTCAGTAATACCAGCCCAATTTCGTATTTAATGCAGGCTACAGAAGGACAGTCAAGTTTGCAAACCTCCAATTGCATTCGAATAGCACTAATCAAAATAATTCATCGCATTAGTTTCATCATTTTCCCTGGCATAGCAAATTCCAACAAAGTGCAACGTCTCCCTTTGAACTTCAAAAACTCTTTCAAGCTGCATGATTGCCCTTTTCAATTTCATCGACGTCCAGAAGTGCTTTAGTGTTATGATTGTACCGTCCAATTGTTGATAACTGGATCTTAACCGAATTGTTCAAAAGATGCAACGGCTGATCGATATCGTATCGAATACGTTTGATGACGGCCAAATGATACATCGTGTTGGCGACACGACTATAATGATATCCAAGCACCTCACGCAGAATGGGACATGCACCTTCCAACACAGTGGTCGCCTTCTTGACGTTTCCAAGATGATAGTACACAACACCCATATGACAGTTGTGTTGCAAATAACCAATTCATTTGTATGCATAGATTTTTCAATAATCCTAAGAGCTAATGTGAGGTGATCCATTACCTCCATGTATCGCCCTGTCTTCACATTCAATTCTCCCAGACACTTATGGGTTGCTGCAATTTGATATGCTAATCCAGGTTTAGTAAGGGAGAAGGTGCCAATTTCACCAGCGGCAATGCGAGACCCCGTATTCTCAGATAATCCCCTCGCATCATTTAAACGGTCTGCATTCGCTGCCTTTACTATCTCTCTCAATGTACCAAGAAAAACTGCATTTATCAATATTGACCAAATCTGCATTGCCTTTACATCCACGACTCTCATCCTGAAATATCCGTCCGTCCTCAAATAATTTCGGATGTTCTTTAATCAACTTTCTAACATCCACTCCTCCTGTCAAGGACCTTAACTGTTGATCTTGTAGAAGTTTACCAAAGTTCATTGGAAGATATAACTGATACTTTGATTTCTGGAAATTTACCAATTGCATAGTATGTTGACATGGCTTATTAGATTGACGGGATGCATTGCAGTAGGGCGATATATATAATACGGGAGTTGATGTGTGTCGACCAAGGCACCCAAGTCGACCAGGTCGGCCAAGGCGACCGAGGCACCCCAGGAGACCGAGGCACCCAAGGCGACCGAGGCACCCAAGTCGACCAAGTCGACCAAGGCACGCAAGTGGGGCCTAAGGGCGGGTTTGAGGGCTTGATTGGATTTGGTAGCAGCACTCTTCTGTCCTCGTCAATATAAAAAATTGGTCCGCAGGAACAGGTCCAACGAAGAAGGCTATAAACTACATGTAGAACGATTGACTATTGAAGGTTGTTGAAAATTTGACTAGCGTTCCAACAAGCAAAAATGTTAGTTTAAAATCAAAAGGTGGACTATACGTGTAGTGTGTTGTAAGCATTTTGTTTATTTAATCATTTGGACATTCCCTTATAAATCCTGTGCATGGATGCTACTATACGTGTAGTGTGTTGTAAGCATTTTGTTTATTTAATCA